>SPKZ01001447.1_pt1 | contig 40057 bp, 69 predicted proteins | sample 2456571 | NCBI WGS metagenome assembly SPKZ01 (sample SAMN11192286, study PRJNA482655) | marine metagenome | biome: ENVO:00000447; feature: ENVO:00000244|ENVO:00000211|ENVO:00000569|ENVO:00002023; material: ENVO:00002151; isolation source: ocean water from marine abyssalpelagic zone ...
AATGGAAAAATTAGATAAACAATGGTCTGAGGATTAAAGTTTTCAGCAAATTGGCCGATAAGAAACACAACTTTAAAAAGGGAGATTAAAAAATGATTTTAAGCCAACAAACGGGACATAATGTAAGTAAAAACTACAAGGTAATCGACACTCAGGAAGTAGTAAACAAGCTACTAGACCTAGGTTATCAAGTACAGGATACAGTAGTAAACAAAACAAAAAAAGAGGAAAAGCAAGGTTTTCAGAAGCATCGAGTTATCCTAACTCACGAAAAATTCAATACTTTGCAAGATCTTGGCACTATTCCTCAACTTGTATTGACAAATAGTTATGATGCAACAAGCAGTTTGCGCTTTGATTTAGGTTTTTACCGCATGATTTGCAGCAATGGTTTAATGGTAGGGCGTGGAGTGTTAGGCGACAGCATTAGACATCAAGGCGACGTAGATAGCAAAATAGACAGCATCCTGGACAACTTCAACGACAATGTAAATCAATACAGCCAGCTAATCACCAAGGCCTCAAAAATTAATTTGGACGATTCATCTACTAAACTTTTTAAGGAAAAAACTAAAGAGCTTATCTTTAAGGATAAAGAAGTTCAAATAATTGGCGCAATGGCTAACCCAAGACGCAGAGGTGATTTAGACAGAAACCTTTGGACTCAGTTTAATAGATACCAAGAGGCGGCTATAAGAGGCGGAATTAAGTACTACAACTTAGAAACAGAAAAATACAATACAACCAGGAAAGTAAAGTCAATAAAACGACAAGATGTAATCAATTCAGAATTATTTAATACATTCCAGAACTTGGTAAAATACGCATAAAATAAAACAGCCACGGAAGGCTTAAAAAAGGAGATTTAAAAATGAAAAAAGCAGTATTAATTTTTTTAGGAGTAACATTTACAAGCGCCATTGTCACGGCTTGTTATAAATACAAGCGATGCTGCAAAAGGGATTACATGGGGAATCTACAATGTCAAACAATTTGCAACCTATACAACTGTCCTTTAGGTTATAACATCGTGATAAGATAATGAAAAACTTACTTATAATTATTTTATTGACTGGTTGTATGGCAGACGGGGCTGTAAAAAGCATAGATCTGGAGCTTAAGCCATACTTTGAGGAGTTTGATAAAATGATGATGAAAGAAACTGGAAAAATAAATAGACCTTTTATAGGAGCCGCTTTTGTAGGTTCTTTAAACGGGAAAGCGGTTGGGGCTTGTAGAATCTGGAACACTGGTTCTAGGGAAGTCCTTATAGAAAGAAACTTCTGGGATAATGCTAGCGAAGAAGAAAGAGAAAATCTTATACTGCATGAGTTAGGGCATTGTGCGCTAAACTTAGGCCATGTAAACAACTACAGCATAATGAACGCTTATGTACTGGATATAAACTATTTTAGGAATAATAGAAATAAGCTAATAGCTGAGCTTTTCAACCATGCAAAATTACCTAGTAAAGTAAATGGATGCATAAAATATATTGAATAAAGCTAAATATTTTTAAAAATATACCGATAAGAAATAAAAGGAGAATTTTACAATGGGATACACACATTACTGGAGTATAAAACCAATCAGAGGAATGGCAGACAAGCAAGAAAAACAGTATCAGAAAGCTATCAAAGAATGCCAAAAATTAGTTTACGCTTATAATACAGCAATCAAAGAGATACATCCAAAGGACGAACGTAGGCTTAGCGGATATTCAGCACACACTAAGCCAGGAAAGTATGCTGGATTAGGGTTTAACGGCACCCAAGACCTTGCACACGAAAGCTTTTACTTTGCGGAGCATTTTAGACAGAACGAAGAATTTGCATTTTGTAAGACTAACAGGAAACCATACGATGCAGTAGTTACAGCCTGCTTAACAGTCCTGAAACACCACTTAGGCGATGGAATTGACATTACAAGCGATGGTAGAGCAGAAGAGTGGCAGCATGGTTTAGAACTTGCTGAAGAAGTTTTAGAGAAGACTTTTAAAATTCCCATCGGTCCTCAAAGAGTGGCAGTTTAATATGAGTGAACTTTATTTAAATGCTACAATATCAGCAATAAAAAACATAAAAAAGAAGTGGGAGGGTAAAAAAGTAGGCGGAAAAAACTGCATTTATGTAAAAGCCGTTTACTATTTACTTCAAGAAATTAAAGAAATTGAGAAGGAGATGGTGAAGAATGAATATAGAGAGCGAATTGATAAAATCGGCACTGCAGAACATTCCAGGTGCGGATAAATTCTCCTGGTGTGTCGGAGATAAACGAGCAAGGATCTATTTTGACGATGGAACTAGAAAAGACTTTACACTACAAGAACTTATAAACGCTATAAGTAGGTATGAATTAAACAATGAGAGAACTAGACACAGATTAGACTTAAATAGGAGATTTAAATAATGGAATTTGAAGTAGCATTAAAAGAAGCTGGAATAAAAAACTACAAAATTGAAAGCTATATATTGGTAGTAGAAATAGAAGGAAAAGAGGATGGACAAGCTTTAGCTGCTGCTGCTGAGAAGTATGGACATAAAGTAGATTTCTATAAGTATTATCCAGACCATGATCTAACCAGGTTCTACATCCTACTGAGGAGCTTTTCTTAATACGATACAAAAAACACAATTATCTGGTTTTATTTATAAAATCAAGCTAAAATAGAGTAAAGGAGAGCTTTATGCAGTTGCCAGTAGGAAAACAAAACACATTACTAGATGAAAAATACTTTATCGTGGGACTAGACTTAGATACCATGGATTTAGAGTTAGATGAGATTAAAAAACTAACTAAACATAACATTAAGAACATCACCAGCAATTCTAGAGGAGAGCTGAGAAGAATGTACTTATTTAAAACTCAAGAAAACTACGCAAAGGACTGCGCAACAAGACATCAACAAACTTTCATCCTGCAACTTGGCGAGCACCACCCAACACTAGGCAGAAAAGCACTCCTGATAAACGTAAAAGATAATACGTTAAAAGATCTGGGACACCTACAGAAAGTAGGTAAAAAAGAAGCTGAAAGGGCAGACTCTTGGCTATATGATTGCAGTGATGGAAGTTATTTTTTAGTTAAGTAAAAAAAGCTAAGGACGGCTTAAATTTTTGGAGTAAAAAGATGAGTGTAGCGAAGCAAACAATAGAACTTATAAAGAATGAGCAACTAGAACAAGCATTTGAATTAAATAAACCACTAGCCTACAAGATAGCTCAAACTTATGTTGCAAGAGCCAATAGACAAGGTATGGCTTATGAAGATGTCATGCAGGAATCTTTAGTAGCACTTTGGGGAGCAGTTAATAATTTTATAGTAGAGAAAGGTTATTACTTTTCAACCTTTGGAACTAGAGTAATTAATAATCATCTACAGGCTATGTTATCTAGAAGAAAGTACAAACCAATAGGCGGAGAAGATGCAGTAGATTATAATACTTTAGAGCCTACTTTTGCAAACAGTAGCGAAAAAGATATATACAACAAAGTACTAAGTGAGCAAATTATACAAAAAGGTACAAACCTTTCAAAAGTTGAGGTAAACTGTTTAAAATATGCCTTACAAGGATTCAGTAACGTAGAAATAGGTAAGAAATACAAGTTTACACATCAAAATGCAAGCTTAAAACATCTAGGAGCGGTAAAAAAATTAAAAGCCTCAATAACTGGAACGTAGAATGGAGGACAAAGTGGGTAAATCGAAGTCTTTAATAGAAAGGGTGTTAGAAGACATTAAAGAAGATCCCGAAAGATTAGATGACTATCTTAGGATGTTAGCAGATTCAGGAATGTTAAAAAATGTAAAAGCCATTAAGCTTAAGAAAGTTTCATTAAATACATTAAAGGCATTAAAAGATAATGGTACAGTGGTGATTTTTAAGTAAAGATTTTAGTAAATATGCCGATAAGAACATGAGAGGTTAGCATGGTTAGGTACATTGATAAATTAGAAGATTATTTATATCTTGAAGTAGAAGAGACAGCTCATACTGAAAAAGTTATATTCGAGATAGGCGATAAGAACACAAAAGAGAAGAGCTACGTAGTTCTAACAAAGGCGCAAACAGAGCAGTTGGTTGAGCAGTTAGAAGATATTTTATATAAGAAGGAGGTTTAGTTATGACTTTTATTTTAGGATTTGCAGTGTTTTACGTTTTAACAGAGGCAGTAACATGGATAATCGATTAACATTCCCATTAGCCAGACAGCCCATAGCTTTTCAACTAACGATTCACATAAACAATTTGATAGCTGGAGAAGGAAGCGGGAGAGTATTACAGGAGTTTAAAGACGCATTGTATTTAGGAACTGACTCTTCTATGTACCATGTAAACAATATTATAGACTACTACGGAGAAGATGACTGCAAGGATTACTTCACATTAGTTTACGGATGGGAATTTAAGGAGACAGCATGAATAAAGAAACTACTAAGATTGTGGAGTTTATAGAGAACAGCAGATACAAGAGCAAGATTGAAGAAGTTAGGGCTAGGTTTTCTAACTACAAGGACTTCTCTAATCAGACTGGATATGTTATAATGGATATACTAAACAATGAAAGGGAGTTTTACGATTATCCAAGAAATGATATTGAGCTTAGTAAGATTGTAGAGCTTTATTTTTAGGAGATTAAAGTGGTATTTACAGGAGTTGAAGAGTATTTTTTCTACAAGGGAGTTAATCAGGGCATGGGACGCTCTGTGAGCTACCTGGAGAAGACTTTACCAGGATTGATATACATTGTCACGGAAGTAACAAAGCCTTGTCTAGAGGCTTACAGGGACGGTTTTATGCTAGGGATGGCTATGTCAGCTAAGGATTTAGCTGCATTGAAACCAGTAATAAAACTAAAGAACCTTGCTGAGGTAGTAGAGAAGGCACAGAAAACTATCGCTATTAAGAAAAGCAAGGGCGAAAAGCTTTGGCATAGAGGTAATTAAAATGAAGAACTTAAACAAACGTAAGCTAAATGCTATGCATTACTTAAGCACTAAAAAAAACTATAACTTAACATTTTATAAAACTCCTTACGGAGTTACATGGACTTTAAGGTATACAAGAGAACCGATAGGTTATATAGTAGAAGAAGTTTACATGGAGATCCCATGAGAAAGTTAGGCGACATTACTTTAGACTTAGAAGAATTATTAGAAGAAATGATTGATGAACATGAATTACAGAAAGGAGAAGTACTAGGACTAGTTCAAGCCTGGATAGATATACATAGGCCAGATGCTATAGAAGAATATGAGGATGGCACAAGGCCAGTTTTTATATATGGTCACAAAGACTATGTGAATAAGTTTAAAGTATGAAAAAAGAGATTCTAATGGCATTATTGGCAATATTATTACCTGGAGGAGGAGTAGCTGCAGGTCTTTATTGGCTAAATAAGCTAAAAAATAAAAAAAAATGAAGATAAATTTGACACCTAATGTATTATTATGGTATATTATCCTTAAATGCAAGGAGTGTGCCATGAGTGTAAGAATTAAATTTGAGTACAACACAGACAAAATGAAAGACGCAGACTACGGAATGTCTAGACAGAAGTTTACCGATAATAAAGGTCAGCAAGTTAGACTTTTTGTACATTTTAAAGAATTTTATTTTGAAATTGTTGACGACGAAGGAAACGCCTTAGTTAAAGGTGGAAAAACTAAGAACAGAGCAGTTTTACTTAGACAAGCTAAAAAAGCTTTGGTTAACTTAGGGTGTACATTTAAAAAGGAGCTTAGACATCGCGAAAGAAAAGAAGAAAGTTAACATCAGGGATCTTGATTTATTTAAAGTAAAGCAAGCTGCTATTGATAACTTTAGAGAGTTTAAGCCTACAAGATCTGCTGATTTAGTAGTGGCTGAGTGTTGGGTAGTGGCCTTAATAGACGAGATGTATAGACAAGGAATTGTTGACTTTACTATAGATAGGGAAAAATATGACACCAATAACAGCTAGGCTTAAGGGATTTAAATACGGTACATTTGATGATGAGTATTCAGAAAAGGTTATGATAATAGAAACAGAATATTCTACTTGGAATGGCCATACGGCTACTATAGTAAAAGAGGACGGGTCCATAGATTGTGTAAATGTCAGTTTTTTAAAAGTTAACGGTCCTTTTATGGATGCCTTTAAGGATTCTAAAGATGATCCGGCTTAGTCATACAGCAAAAGAAAAATATTTACGATGCCCACTGTCGTACTATATGCATTATATACTAAAGCTTAGGGAAGAAGTTGTCGGATCAGCTCTCCCCTTTGGTACAGCATTCGGTACTGCAGCAGAGGATTTGTTAAACGGTAAAACCTTTGACGAAGCTATAAAGACTTTCAATGAACTTTGGGAGTTTCCAGAGATAAACGGAGAAAGAGTTGTAGGACATGACACTAGGTTCATTCGATTTTCTAAGTCAGACAGCAAGGGAGACTTAGCTGATACACCTTGGGAAAACATGAAAATAAAGGGCCACTTAATGTTGGCAGCTTACCAGGATGACATCATGAGTACAGTTAAAGATGTCATGGGCACTGAGGTAGAGATTAAGATAGAAAACTCAAGCGGAGATTATATCATAGGATTTGCCGATGCTATTGTAGAGTTAAACGATGGACGAAGACTTGTAATGGATAACAAGACATCTGCTAAACCATACGCTAAAGATGCTGTAACAGTTGGCGACAAAGCAAAGCAGCTAGCCCTGTACTATCCTGAGCTGAAAGAAGAGTACAACTTAGATGGAGCTGGGTTTTGGGTAGTAGAGAAGGAAATAAGGAAGAGAGAGCCTAGAACTAGGACTCAAACTTTAATAGATATACCTACAGATCAAATGATAGATGATACCCTTGACGAATTTGATAATGTATTATATAATATAAAAATGGGAAATTTTCCTAGCAACAGTCCTAACTGCAATACTTACTTTGGTAAATGTATTTGTGAGAAGTATGTAAAGAGCGGTGGGGATAATTTGTCTGGACTAGTTTATACAGGGAGCAAGAAGTAATGGCAAAAGCTAAATCGTCAAAAGAACTAAAAGATTTGATGGAAAAACGATATAACAAAAAGAAAGAACAGCTTGCTACTAAAGCCAAGGAAGAGGTCAAGCAAGAGATGCAGAATAATTGCTACACAGTATTGCAGGACCCAGACAGCAAAAGCAGACAGTTTTTAATAGCAAAGATTAAGTTCGATGTTAAAACTATGAAAGCTGTGGTAGATAATTATGTAAAATTAGATCAGGATGTTATTGGATTAAGATATCCAGTACAGCAACAAGATCTAGAGTTTTATTATAAACAAGCAAATAAAAAGGAGAAGTAAAATGAGTAAAGATTTTTACCAAGAGCTGGCCAAAGACTTTCCAGCGGAAGCTATGACAAAGGATACCTCTAGAGGATTCGCATTGACCTCAATCAAAGCCCAATATGTTCGCGAAAGACTTAATGAAGTGATGGGAGTAGAAGGGTGGGACTCTACCACAGAGGTTGTTCATATTTCAGACGAAGGAGCAGTAGCAGTTAAATTTGCACTAACACTACACTTTCCTGAAAGAAGTGTAACACGTACAGCCTTTGGGGGAGCTAAGGCAAAGGATAAAGGTCAAACTTATGGAGATATCTTTAAGTCTGCAGAGACAGATGCTTTAAGTAAAGCAGCATCTAACTTTGGAGTAGGTAATGCGGTTTTCAAAGGATTAGTCGATGCTAATAATTTAGGTGAAAGTAGCAAGTCAGCAGCTAAAAAAGCTACATCATCCTCTAAACCTAAAGACTCATTCAATAGAAGAAAGAAAGTTGAAACGGTAGAAGAAGTAGGGGATGACATCTAATGAGTGATTTAATTGTAAAAGAAGATATTATTAAAGAGAATGAAGAGCAGGTAGCTAAGGATGTAGCAGCAGGATTAGATGAGACAGAACAATCTGCAGCTATGTTCTACCACTTAGCGCAAATCTTTAGAAAAGAAGTTTATAAGTTAGCAAAAAGAAAGAAACGTGCACCAGTAAGAGTCCTGGAAGCATTGTTATTTCAGCCATTTGAACAAGTAGAACTTTCTGGAGCTGAAGAAAGAAACTTGCTTGACTTATGTGGGCAAATATTATACCATAAAGCAAAGATAGCGGAATACGCTGAAGAACAACAAATCACAAAGGAGAACCAGAGTGAGCAATAAGAAAAAAGGTTGGCCAACCATCGGAACAATCCGTAAAGGCGATAACGGAAGTTATATTAAATTAGAAGACAATGTTACTATCTTAGTGGACGGAGAGCCAGTAGACCTTAATAAGTCTAGAACTTGTACTCTACAAAGTCCAGTAGCAAAAGCCCAGCGGTTAATTGACAGTGGATATACTGACGAGAGCGAAGCAGAAGCTAAACTTGAGCAAGCCAAGAAACTTAATGCTTGGTTAAAATATGAGATTGTAGTACCTCCTCCTCGTGACTAGTTTCCTCCTTTCTTAGTCATGGAGATTATACTGCGCCCCTCTATAAGAGGGGCTTTTTTTATGAAAGTATTTGAAACTATTTTTAAATAGTGTATAATATAGTTGAAGTAGCGGCGTGAAAAGCTGTGAAACCTGCTAAGTCCGAGCGAAAGCGGAATGACAAACGGCAAGGACACTGGAGACACGCAATACAAATCAAGGTGATTGGGGCATAGGCAAGTTAGTATAAAAGCCAAAAAGCACCACCAGTGGATAGTACCACGTTAAAAATACAGCCTTGGGAATCTAACATTGCCAGAGTAGCGCCTGGCCTACTTCATTTTCTTAGGAGGATTATTAATGATGTCAAAGTACAGAAGACTCACCAATGGTTTAAACAGAATTGGAAGGCTGATTCCAGCAGATGCAGACCCTTATGAATATGTTGAAGATAAGAATAAAGATTGGTATCTATCAATCTATAAATACTCTGAAAAGCATAAGAAGATCGCAGAAGAAGAGATCGTAGTAGATGGCAGAAAAAGAAAAAGAGGTATTACAGGAATTGAGGATGTAACCACCAATGTCCTGGGATTTGATCTTGACCTAAAGAATGATCTAGAGGGAGCCAGGAGAGAGACTGTTAAAGTTTGTGAGAGATTAGACTCCATGGGAATACCATTCGACAGACAGAATATCTCCTTCTCAGGAGGTAAGGGTTTTTCAGTAGTTGTGTACCATGATAAAGAGCTTACTCCAGAAGAACATAAAAATATAGCTGAAGGTGTAGCTAACGACTTAAAGTCTTTTGACACTAGTCTCTACAATGCTTCAAGAATATTCAGACTAGATTACACCAAACATAACAAGTCGGGATTGTATAAAACTCCCCTAAGCTTTGAAGAGCTTAAGAGTATGAACATTGATGAGATCAAGAAAGAAGCTAAGAGTTCATACGAAGCAGTACCTCCAGTTACTTCTCACTTACCAAAGAAAATGTATGAGATGAGAAAGGTTAAGACAGAGGTTAAGGTAGAGAAGAATGACTTAGAGGTAAAACACTCTATCGACTTCAACAAGAAGCCTCTTTATTTAACAGATGTAAAGTATGCTTTACAGAAAGGATTCATTCCTCCAGGACAAGGTAATACTGGTATGATGATCTTAGCAGCTACTTATAAACATGTAGGGTTTGACAGAGCCGATGCTTACTATATGCTTAAGTCTGTTAACGAGAAGAGAGCAGAGATTTACGGTATTGAAAAAAGATCTAAAAAAGAAATATACAAAGAAGTAATCGATGTAGTTTATAACAATGCTTGGAAGGGTGGAACTTACAACGACAAAGAAAATACTCTTTTAGTAGAAACAGCTAAAAAGTTTAACATCACAGACAAGGGAAACATTGTAGAGATTGACCAAGTTAAAGAAAGGTTTATTAACTTTGCTGAGAACATCAATCAGAATGTTATCAGAACTGGCATTAAGTCTTTGGATGATTCTATCATGATTACCACTGGTATGATGGTGGGACTGCTAGCTGCACCATCTGCAGGTAAGACTTCTATGGCCACAAAGATTGTAGAAAACTTATCTAAGAATGATCAGAATGTTTTATTCTTATCACTAGATATGCATGATACGCTTCTTTACTCTAGATTACTACAGAGAGTTTCGGGACTAGATATTTCAAAAAAGCTAAGATCTAAGATCGAAACCGACAAGAACTATAATCCTGACTACTCCTTTGTTACTGATGAGGAGCTGGAAGGAGCCTTTGATAATGTGGAAGAGTTATACAAAAATGTTAACTTTGACTTTACTAGAGGATGTACTATTGAATCTATAGAAGAGAATATCAAGGCTAGTAAAGCTAAGTATGGCGATAAGCTTAAGATGGTAGTGGTAGATTATTTGGAGAAAGTTAGAGGACCTTACAGCGATGCCACAGCAAACTCAGGATATGTTGCTTCAAGACTTTCAGACTTAGCCAGTACATACGATGTAGCTATTTTACTTCTACTTCAGCCTCAAAAGTCTGCTGGAGATCCAAGCGAAGAGTTACTATCGATGAGAAAAGTTAAAGGCGCATCGGTAATTGAGCAGGATTGTCGAGTTATTTTGACAATGTGGCGACCAGGGTTTAATCCTTCAAACTCTGTTGACGATTGTTATGCAAGTGTTGCAGTGGTTAAGAATAACATGGGACCAGTTACTCAAATCGACTTCGGTTGGAGCGGATTAAAGGGAGAGTTTAAAGAACTTTCCATGGCAGAGAAAGATAACTTACAAGCACTAAGAGATCGTAGAGCAGAAGAGAGGGAGCAGCAAAGACATGGATCGGACATTTAGAGAAGAGGTTTTAGGCAGATACTGCAGGATCATTATTAAGCAAACAGAACAGGCGGCTCTATTAGAGAAAGTGCCTATTAAAACTGCAGTTTATGTCGAAGGACTTATAGTAAAGATTTCTAAGAATTACATATATCTATCAGACGGAACTGATGATAGTATAGAGAAGATCATACCCAAGGATAGTATAGGGTATATAGATCTTGACCCAGACTTAGAGGAGCAATCTATTTCTGGATATCTTGAGGCAGGGAAGCCAGACGAAGAAGACGATGGGCAGAGGCACTAGTGAAAAGAAGTGAGATGTTATCTTTAATAAAAAAGATTACCGATGAAGATTTGGGGATCATTTTAGATGACATGGAGGCAAATCATTTGTTAGAATGTATTGAATCAGCAGGGATGCTACCGCCTTCGACCACCTTTAAACTTGGAACTATGTCTATCCTAGACAACGGATGGGAACCTGAAGATGATTGATAAGAATTACTTAATAGTAAAGACAGAAGAACACAGATCAGAATTCCTGGAACACTTAAATAGTTATGATATTATAGCTTTTGACGTTGAGGCTACAGGACTTAACACCAGGAAAGATGTAGTCATAGGTTTATCAATATCTGGAAAAGCTGGATACGGGTACTACCTCCCCTTGTATTCCTGGAACGGAAAAGGGTTAGTAGAGCATAAAAACAACTTCGACATAATGGAAGAAGTATCTTACACTTTGCAAGAAAAGAAGCTTCTAACTTGGAACGGAACTTACGATGTAAGAATATTTGAATCTAACTTCGGGGTAGACCTAGCCCCATCTATTTATGCTGATGGTATGTTACTCAAGCACACAGTCCAAGAAGAGGGTCCTTTTGGACTAAAGCCTACTGGAATTGAATTACAGGAAGAGATTGGATTGAATGTAGAAGAAGAGGCCAATAAAGAGCAAATAGAACTTAAAGAGAATGTAGCAAAGAACGGAGGTTCTACCACAAAATCTAATTATGAAATGTACAAAGCAGATTTACCAGTATTAGGAAAATATGCCTGTGCCGATGCTGATTTGACTTTAAGAATATGTAACTATTATTTAAATAAGATAGAGGAGCAGGATTTAGAGCAGTTCTTTTTTGAGGACGAAGTTATGCCTCTTTATAGAGATGTTACTATTCCTATGGAGAGTAATGGAGTTGTTCTTGATATGGAATTACTTCAAAAATCTAGAGAAGAGATTGAACAGGATTTAGAAAAGCTAGAACTAGATGTTATAGAAGCCTTAAAAAAATCAGAGGCCTTTAATAGATGGCTCTCTGATAAGTCTATGGAAAAGTTTCCAGCCTCTCCAAGAGGTTCATTTGCTCAAGAGTATGTTTCTTTAGCAGAGTTAGATTTACCAAAAACAAAGGCAGGTAAATACAGTCTAACAGAAAAGGTCATAAAAACTATAGACGGCAAACATCAAGATTTTTTAATGGGAAATAAGGAAGCCATATCTGAAGAACTACATAAAACTATATCTTTAAATCTGTGGACCAAAAAAGAAGGTGGGTATGTGAACATATCTTCCAAGAAACAGATGGGAGAGATAGTTTTTGATTACATGGGAATAAGTCCTATCTCTAGAACAGACAAAGGTGCGCCACAGTTTAACAACGACATGATTCAAAAGCTTGCACAAGACGGACAATCTTGGGCTAAGTCCTTACACAATTACAATAAGCTTGTAAAGATTAAAAGCTCATACATTGACAGATTTCTGGACAATGAAGAGGAAGGTAAGTATTACTTTTCCTATAAACAACATGGAACTATTAGTGGTAGATACGGCTCAGATGCCCAACAACTACCAAGACCTATGGAAGAGGGTCAAGAAGACGAAATAGTGATCAAATATGTAAACCGAGTTAGAAAGTTTTTTGTTTCGGGATCAGATAGGGTATTTATTGATTGCGACTATGAAAGTTTGGAGCCACATACCTTCGCCCACATCTCAGGAGATCCTGGTTTGATTGACATCTTTAACAATGGTCACGATTTTTATTCAACTATTGCTATTGCTACTGAAAAACTTGAGGGAGTTAGTGCTGATAAAAAAGCAGATAACTATTTAGGTAAAGTAGATAAGCAGAAGAGGCAGGTAGCAAAAGCTTATGCTCTTGGAGTACCTTACGGAATGGGAGGTTATGCTTTAGGAAAGTCTTTAGATATCCCTACAGAGGAAGCAGAGCAGTTAATTGATAGCTACCTAAATGCTTACCCTAAGCTAAAGGATTGGATGAAGAAATCTAAAAGGTCTGCTCAGTACGATGGCTTCGTAAGGTCTGAGGCTGGAAGAATTAGGCACTTAGAAAAAGTTAAAGATCTTCATAAGATTTACAGAGAGGACTTGCTAGACTTCAGAAAGAGAAACAAGTACTTAAAGAAATTAGGTAAGGAAGAGCTTAACAATCTATACAAAGATTACAAAAATGGTATTAATAATAGTAGAAACTTTCAGGTTCAATCTATGGCAGCTAGTATTGTAAATAGAGCGGCTATTGCAATAAACAGAAAACTTAAAGAAATGGGAATAGATGGATACTGTTGCGCTCAAATTCATGACCAATTAATAGTAAATGTACCCAAGGATAAGGCAGAAGAGTGCAAATATATTGTACAAGAGTTAATGGAGAATACTACTAAGTTATCATTGGAGCTAAAAGCTCCTCCAGAGCTAGGAGAAAATTGGTATGAAGCCCACTAGCATTCAGGAAGCCAAGCAATTAAAGCAGGCTAAAAAAGAATATGAAAGATTAGAAAAGCTTATGGAGGAACTTGACACAGTTTCCGAAATATTATATAATAATTTAGATGATGGAGGAATCTGGAGTTTGCTCAAACATCTAGAAAGTATTAAATTCGATTATTCTATGAGAATGATGCACTATAATGAGATTATTGATAAAGGAGTTTAGATGAGTAACGGTAAGTTAACTATTGAAGAGCTTAAAAAGGCATTGAAGAATGTCGCAGATATTGCAGGAATTCACCCACAAGCCGTAACCTTAAAGCAATTAACGTCATATGACGAGAGAATTACTGAGTGGACTCTAAGAAAGTTTGGAGGCCTTAGCAGCCTTAAAAAGAACTTTCCTCTAAATGAGAAAGATTTAGTAGAAATTAAGAAACAGAAGGATGCTACAGCTTATATCAGAAAGCTTGAGAATGAGCTGGCAGATAAGCAGTCCTTAGAGAAAGACGTTAGAGAGGCTCTAGTAGGCGCTATAAAGCCTGTTAAGGTCAAGGCGTACAAGTCCACTAAGAAGCGTAAAAAGCGCACCAGAGACGTTGTGGCGATGCTTAACGACACTCATATTGGTCTAAAGGTAGAGCCAAAGGAAGTTGACAATGTTAATGCATTTGACTTCGAGGTAGCCACTAGACGTATCGCATTCTTTATTGAGGAAGTGTGTAACTATAAGAAAGAAAAAAGAGATGAGACAGGAACTCTGCATTTGCTGTTAAACGGAGATTTAATCGCTGGTATTATTCACGGTCTTCAAGGTAATGACCTTTACATGCTAACTCACCAGTTTAACGGAGCTGTGCATATTTTTACGAATGCCGTAGCTAGAGTGGCTGAAAGCTATAAGAATGTTAAGGTCTACTTCAGCACAGGTAACCATGGGGATAGTCCACATCGTAGAGAAGGCGGAAGAGTGCTTAACCAAATCTATGACAGTATTGAGGGACAGATCTTTTATGCAGTAAGCGCAGCCCACAGACAGACAAAGAATGTAGAGTTTATTGCTGGACATACTTTGTACCAGGATGTTAACTTGCCAGCAGGCCGAGCAGCCTTTACTCACGGACATTTATTATTTTCAAGACAACTTGGAAATCCTGGAACTAATGTAAACAGTAAAGGCCTTGGAACAGCTATCTCAGACTTTAACCAGTCTCAACTAAGAATGGGTAATGAAGAGATTAAGCTTTGGTTGTTTGGACATACCCACTGTCACTTTCACATTACAACTAGAAGTGGAGTACAGGTCTACAATGCACCTAGCTTATCAGGAATCGATAGTTATGCTTACAGTTTAGGTATTGTAGATAACTTAACAGCTCAGGTAGTGTTTGAATCTACGGAAGATTACATCATGGGAGATGTTAGACTTATCCATGTATCAGAAGCTGATAAGAATAAAGAGATGGATAAGGTAATTAATCCATATAAAAAAGAGTTAGTTTACAAGAAGTAATTATGAGTAAGGTAAAAACAGACGAACTAGATCAGTTCCACCAATATAACGTCTATACACCAGCTAGAATTATCTACTTGCAAGGCGATATTGACGAGGATTCTGCTAGTGAGTTTATTAGAAACATCAGAATTATGGACCATGTGACAGATCGGGATATAACAGTCCTAATTAACTCTCAGGGAGGAGATGTCCACCAAGGAATGGCCATATATGATGCTATTAAAGAGTGCAACAGTAAGGTTACAACACATGTTGTCGGACCTTGCTACTCCATGGCTAGTATCATATTCCAAGCAGGAGATGTTAGGATTATATCTCCTAATGCTTCAGTAATGATTCATGTGGGAAGTGAGGGCTACGACACAGACCACCCTGCAAACCTACAGAGATGGATTAAAGAAAACAAAAGAATAGGCGAGATAGCAGATAATATACTTTTTAAAAGAATTAGAGAAAAAAAACCCAGATTTACAAAAGAAAAGTTTAAAGATTTGTTAGTTTTTGATACAATATTAACTGCGAAACAGGCTATAGAGTATGGATTAGCCGACAGAATTGTAGAGCATAAGGAATTTTCAGATGAGTAATTTAAAATGGCCATGGGATAGTTTTCCAGAAGATTTGTCTACTTGGGAATCTGCTGTAGAAGAACACGAAAAGTCTCAAGAAGAACTTGGTAAATTAGATGCAGAGATTATTTTTTTAAAATCTAGATTAAGAAAAGCAAGAAAATTAATAGAAGAGTATAAAAAAGATAAAGATTGGTTAGACAATTACTGGGTATGTGATTCTGAGGAAAGTAAAGAAATAGAAAAATATCTAAAGGAATATATAGATGAGTAAAGATTATTATTTATTATTAACAGAAGATGGTTTACCTGTAGGGTCGAGTATTACTCCTAACTTTCCAATGTTAGAACTTCCAAAATGTAAAGTAATGCAAGTAGTTGATAAACTTGAATATGATAAAGTTCAAGAAGAGCTTGGTGAATTAGATGCTGAGATTATAGCTTTAAAAGCTCAACTAGACCTAGCTAAATCTGCATTAAATCAAATGGCTACAGGGAAATATAGCAATGTAGGAGGCGCATGTTCTTGTCCAAATGTTGCTTTAGATCTTGCAAGGTATTTAGAAAATGAGTAAAAACTTAGATTTATTAGAAAATGAAAACATGGTAGACATCGAGCAAGGCGAAACTGATGTCGAAACAATAAAAGAAAAACTTCTTAAAGAAAAGGAACGGATTTTAAATGACTTTGCTGTAGCTTATACTGCAAGTCAGGAAATAGATCCAAGTGAATTAGAGCTAGTTGTCAGAGAAGAAACTACAGATACTGTCGTAGAAACTATTTATTATTTTAGGAGGAAAGATGAGCAAAGGGGTTAAAAATGATTCACATAAAGCACCTCTGCATATGATTCCAGAAGATGCTTTAATTGGGATGGCAGAAGCTTTCGGATTTGGTGCAAGAAAGTACGATAGATTTAATTACAGAAAAGGTATTGAATATTCTAGAATCACTGACTCTCTTAGAAGACATACTTTAGCTTTTTTACAAGGAGAAGATATAGATCCAGAATCAGGACTACATCACACTAAACATATGTTAGCAAACGTGGCTATGCTTGAGTATATGAGATTAAATAAACCAGAAATGGATGATAGATGGGTAGAAGATGAAAGCTAAATACGGACACATAGAAGACTTAGTATTAAGAAAAAAGATGACTAATAGAAATAGGCAACTTAAGTGTAGATATGGTATTACTTTAGAAGATTACAATGAAATGTACAAGAAGCAAAAAGGCCTTTGTAAAATATGTAATAAAAGTAAAAGATTAGTTGTAGAGCATTGTCACAAATCAGGTAAAGTTAGAGGACTGGCTTGTGACAGATGTAATCAATTTTTGGGATACTTAGAAGACGTAACAATAGAATTTATGGACAGAATACATACATATCTTCAATTTGACGGAAATATAAATACGTATTATAAATTATATGGAGTAGAAAAAAATGATTCAGAAAATTAAAGATTTCTTATTAGAATTTTTTAAAAATAAATTATTAGAGAAGCATAAGTTTAAACCATCCTCACTAATTCTAAGGGAAGGTACTAGAACTTTGTATGAGGTAGATTCTAACTACTACAATACAGAGATGGATCCAGTAACTATTGTTAGAGCCTATCCTTTAGGTACACAACTAATGGGTATTTCTAAGCATGAAATTCTTGAATTTAAAGAGTACAGGAGTATGCCTGACGAGGGTCTAGCTATAACAGCTCATGATAACGCCATATTCGGCAAAACAAAAAAGGATTAATATGCTACAGAGAGGAAAGATAGTAAAGATAACCCTCCTTGACAGGAGTACTAAGCAGTTAAAGCTAGTAGAATTTGACGATAAGGGGATATATGGGGAAGACGTAACCATCAAAGAAAATCCTTTGACATATGTTCCAGTAACCAGTATTCTATATGTAACTTTCAGCAACATTTAAAAAAATAGAGGTACTATGTCTATCGTAAAGAGAAGACAAGTTTATTCACCGTTTGAATACCCAGAAGCTTATGAATTCTGGTTACAACAACAAAATGCTCACTGGCTTCATACTGAGATCGCTATGTCTAGCGACATTAATGACTGGAAACTAAATTTAAGTGAAACTGAAAAGAGTGTTATCGGAAACACTCTTAAAGGGTTTATTCAGTCAGAGGTAGTTATTGGCGACTACTGGACAAGGAGAGTTCAGAAGTACTTTCCTAAACCAGAGATTTGTATGATGGCAGCAGCTTTTGGTAATATGGAAACTATTCATATGAAGAGTTATGCTTATCTTAACGAAAGTCTAGGTCTAGAAGACTATGATGCTTTCTTGTACGACCAAGCATCTAAAGCTAAGATTGATAACTTAATATCTACTCCAAATAAAACTAAAGAAGATATCGCTAAATCATTAGCTACTTTTTCAGCTTTTGGAGAAGGGGTTAGCTTATTTTCTAGCTTTGCCATCCTTATGAGTTTTTCTAGAAGAAACTTAATGAAGGGCATGGGCCAGATTATTGCATTTTCTATTAGAGATGAGTCATTACATTCTCATGCAGGATGCTGGTTGTTTAGAACCTATGTAAAAGAATTTCCCGAAGTCTTAACCGATGAGGTTAAAAAAAGCATTTACGATGCAGCCAGAATTTCAGTATCCCTTGAAGATGAATTCATTGATATGGCTTTTTCACTAGGACCAATAGAAGGTCTCAATCCTACGGATCTTAAGCAATATATTAGACATAGAGCTAATCAAAAGCTTAATGAAATTGGGCTTAAAACTAACTGGAAGAACATCGATAAAGAAGCCATCGAGAGAATGGATTGGTTTGTAAATCTAGGTTCTGGAGTTGAAATGCAGGATTTCTTTGCTCAAAGAGTTTCAGAATATTCCAAAGGTACAGTAGATTGGGAGACTATGTATGAATAATTGGAAAAAAGGAATTGACTATCCAGAGTGGTATTTAGATAGATCTTTAATTACTATTTCTAAAGGATATCTCCAGGAAGGAGAAAGTCCCAAAGATGCTTATAGAAGAGTAGCAAACGCTGCAGCTTCTAGATTACAAAAACCAGAGTTAGCTGACAACTTTTTTGAGATAATGTGGAACGGATGGCTGGGGCCAGCTTCACCTGTTCTGAGTAATTTAGGGACAGACAGGGGAATGCCTATTAGTTGTTTTAGCTTATCTATTCCTGATTCTATTGATGGTATTTATAAGTCTGTACATGAAATGGCTATGATGACTAAGTTAGGTGGCGGTGTTGGAGTATATGCAGGAAACATCAGAGGTAGAGGAGAGTCTATTAAAGGTAACGGTAGGTCTGAAGGAGTAGTGCCTTGGCTTAAAGTGTTTGATAGTGCTATCTTAGCAACTAACCAAGGATCTGTTCGTAGAGGAGCTGCTGCAGCATACCTACCTATTGAACATTTAGATATAGAAGAGTTTGTTAGGATTAGAAGACCTGAAGGTGACATTAACAGACATTGTATGAACTTGCACCACGGAGTAACTATCTCAGATAAGTTTATGCAAAAAGTAGTAGATGGCGATAAAGACGCCAGACAAGACTTTAAAGAAGTAATTAAAAATAGATTCGAAACAGGGGAACCTTTTATCCTGTTTAAAGATACAGTAAACAATAACAACCCAGAATGCTACAAAGCAAATGATTTAAGTGTAAAAACTTCTAATATTTGTTCAGAGATTTTACTTCATACAGATGACGATCATAGCTTTGTTTGCTGCTTATCCAGCCTTAATTTGGCTAAGTATTTTGAGTGGAGGGATTGGGAGTCAGATAAAGGTCATTCAGTGCCTTATTTAACTACTCTTTTCCTAGACGCTGTTCTTCAAGAGTTTATCGACAAGGGACAAGCAATTCCAGGGATGGAAAGGGCTATTAGGTCGGCTATAAAAGGTAGAGCTATTGGGATTGGTGTAATGGGATGGCACTCTCTTCTTCAAATCGATAAAACTCCTTTTGATAGCTTTAGGGCTAAAATGCTAAACGAAAGTATTTTTAACTTTATCAGGACGCAAGCTGATAATGCTACTAAATACCTAGCAGAGGAATATGGCGAGCCTGAGTGGTGCAAAGGCTTTGGAGTTAGAAATTCACATTTACTAGCTGTAGCACCTACTACAAGTAACGCTATTATTTGTGGCGGAATCTCCCCTAGCATTGAACCATGGATTGCTAATGCTTTTAATCAGAAGTCAGCAAAAGGTACATTTTTAGTTAAAAACCCATCTTTAGAAGAGCTATTAAAAGAACTTAAAAAAGATACTAGAGAAGTGTGGGAATCTATTGTAGAAATGAAAGGAAGTGTACAGCATTTAGATTTTCTCACAGATGAGCAGAAAGAAATATTCTTAACAGCTAGAGAGATTGATCAGGTAGCATTAATTGACCATGCTGCAGACAGGCAAAAGTACATAGACCAGTCTCAAAGCTTAAACTTATTTTTTGATGTAAAAGCAGATCCTAAGTATGTATATCAAGTTCACGTTAGAGCATGGAAGAAGAAAGTAAGGACTTTATACTATATGAGAACAGGAAGTGTATTGAATGCAAAATTTAAGTTACCTGAGCAAAGAAACGAAGAAGATGATTGCAAGGCATGTGAAGGATGACAATAATCTACCTAATACTATTAGTTTTATTAATTTACCTAGGAGACGGATTCAATAATCCTGTGGTAGCTATAGCTGTAGTGTTAGGAGCTATTACCTGGGCCTTGACCTTGGACTGGAAATTACCTGTATTATTTTTAGACACTCTATTAAAAGGAGCTTTAAGTGTTCTCTAAAGACAGTATGGTAGTAAAAGTATCTGGATGGATAGGAGCAGCTTGTTTTGCTTTGTGTGGATTACCTCAAGCAATTCAAGTAGTTGGACAAGGACATGCCGATGGAGTGAATTCTTGGTTTATTGGCCTATGGTTTGCAGGTGAGATATTTAGTATATTCTACGTATATTTTACGCACGGCCTAGATAAGCCTTTATTTGCCAACTATACCTTAAACCTTGTATTTATATCCATAATACTGTATTATCTTATTTAGGAGATATTATGTACAAGGTTATTGAAAATGAAAACATCAGTTCTTTTGATGTAGATAACACCTTAGTAATGTGGGATAAAGACTATAAAACACCGGGAAAAGGTAAGATACAATTATCTTATGGAAACGAGGATGTATTTCTTAGACCTCATAATTTTCATTCTACTTTTTTAAAACACTGTTACAATCGTGGAGATTATGTAGAAGTATGGTCTAAAAACGGAGCAAAATGGGCTGAGCAAGTAGTAGTAGCTTTAGGATTACAAGAGCACGTAAACGTAGTAAGAGCTAAGCCAAACAGGTACATTGACGACAAATCAGACATAGACTCTATTCTGGGAAGTAGAGTATACTTTGAGGAGGAATGATGATTAAGAAAATAAAAAAACCTAACTGGGCTGGGATGGATACAGAACATTTTAATGCTGAGTATGAGTTTGGTAGATGGTTCGATAAAAACATCCAACCAATCAACGATGCGCTTGATAATGCCAAGATAGGCTATTCATCAAATAGAGATAGCGGAGGTAATTTAATTTGCACTAGCTATACATCTTACCACTGGCACAAAGAACCTACAGATAGAATAAGAGCACTTATTATCGAGGAGCCTATTAAGCAAGAGAGCTGTGCGGATGTTTTGAGGGACCTTATTAAAGCGTATAGCGATTATTGTAAATTCCCAAGTGATAGTGCTATTATCAAAAGAGCCAAAGCAGCATTGGAGCGAGAAGATGATAACTGATTCTTTTTATGTAAATCAGGATACAGAAAGAGCCTTAGAAGTTACTGAACTAGCTCAGGATGAATTAGAAGACATTGTGGGTAGGTTTGCTAAACATAGCCGAAGAGCAGGTCAGCTTAGAGGTGAAGTTTGCATTGATATTATGGAGCAAGTTTTTATTAGACATGCTTTTACTAAAAAAGTACTTTGGAGGAAAAATGACTAACCTTAAAGAATTAATTGTATTATTTGAAAATGCGGAAAACGAATTAGAAGAGTATAGACAATTAGAAGATATTATAAAAGAAAAAGGATTGTCTGTTAAAAAATCCTTATCTATTTTAGATAAATTTTTTAATGGAGAAGAAAATAAAGGCAATACTTTATTTGAATCCGATTTTGTATACGGAAGAGGTATGAAAGATTTTGAAAGATCTAAAAAAATGATATTTACTTTAAGAGATAGTATGGAAAATAAAAATGACTAACTTTGTAATACCTCTTAGACCTGAAAAGGTGTGGCTTAGAAAAGAGTTTCTTTTTGATGATCAGAAGGGACATGGAGAGTTTGTAAGAGCCTTAATGATTTCAGCAAAAGCTCTTTATAATAGAGCAATTGAATTTGAGGTATTAACAGAGTCAGGAATATTAAGAGACAAACTTCCTATAGAAGCTATATGTACATCAGAAGATTCGCCTAGAAGAAGAACAGAAGACTTACAATTATGGAACAGCTTTAGTAAGAATATGACCATAATAGAAAAACCTATACTTAATAGAGTGCAGGTTTACAATAAGCAGCAAAAGTTAGAATGGGGAACTTATTGGTTTACTTTTGATTTCTGTCTTAATGATAATATATATGATTTAGGAGTAGCAGAGCAGCCAGATGAACATAAGTGTTTGCATTTTATTGAAATGGATGATGGTAATTTTATGCTACAGCCTAACAATAGATGTTTATGGTCAGATCCTAGTTTTGTTACAAAAAAGTTTAAAATGGAAGACTATAAAGTAACAACTTCATATGTTGATTGCGAAAAAGGAGACGAGTGGAGAACTTCTGACGATGATAATCAATACTATAAAGTGGAGAAAATTAATTATGAAGATTAAAAAAGGTACAGCCGTTATAACTTATTTTAGCGATGATAGAACTGTATATGATTATAGTTATAAAAAAAGAGAATATGGGGGCATCAACTTACATCATTCTAAATTAGATAGAACATGGACAGATCCAGGAAGGTTATCGTCTACTATTACTAATGATGGTAATAATTATGTATTTGAATCATATAATAGATACGGAAATGTAGAAAAAACAATAAAATTAGATTTTTCTCAAGCAGAAGAATTAAGACTTTTATTAAAACTTATGGACGATGAAGATACAAATGCAAGATCCTGGAGGAAAAGTGAAAGTTAGATTAATAGCAAAGACTCAAATATGTAACCAAGACTTACTAGATAGCCTAAGCTCAAACTCCCCAGAAGAGCTAATAATGTACTGCGCTAGAGTATCTAATCCTGAAAATCAAGAGTCAGGAAAGACTGGACTACTTAACTACTGCGCAAATCATGGACATTGGTCTATATTTGAAATGTCTAATATGGTAATAGAGATTGAAACTACTAGAGCTATATCAACACAAATACTTAGGCATAGAAGCTTCTCCTTTCAAGAGTTTTCTCAGAGATACAAGGAAGTAACTGCATTTGATGATTCTTTTGAGATATATAGTGCAAGAAGGCAAGATGTTAAAAATAGGCAGAATAGCATTGATGATATGCCAGAAGAAGATAGGCTTTGGTTTGAGGGCTCTCAATTAGACGTTCAAGAGCTTGCTGTAGATAAATATCAAGAGGCTCTAGATAGAGGTATCGCAAAGGAGCAGGCTAGGTTTCTTCTTCCTATGAATAGTAAAACTAAGCTTTATATGAACGGCAACATTAGAAGCTGGATTCATTACCTAAATATTAGATGTGATAAATCAACTCAACTAGAGCATAGAGAAATTGCAGAAGAAATTAAGAAGATCTTTGTAGAGCAATTTCCCAATGTATCTAAGGCCTTAGAGTGGGACAGCGAAGAGTAATAAAGTACTTGACTCAAAAGGAGACTTCTAGTATCATAATAATACAAGGAGTATATTATGATTAAAGCGTTTTTATTTGTTACGTCAATGTTTTTATTAGTAGGTTGCGGAGATTATGGCACATTTCATAAATATGTGGACTGTGCTTTGATCGGCAAGAATTGCCCAGTAAATCAGGACCAGTTTGATGATATGGTAGAAATTATAGAAGAGCAGACAAATGATATTGAAGATCTGGATAATAGATTAGATGCTCTTGAAGCAGCTAGGCAGAATGAGCTAGTTGTTACGGAAGTAATTGATCCTTGTGGAGACAGAGCAGGAAGTTTGGACGAAGTTCTTTTAGATACCAACCAAGGAGTTATGGCTTGGTATAGCGGTTTAGGACTAACTTTATTAGAAGATGGAAACTACAGAACCACAGATAGACAAAGATGTAGCTTCAGTATTGTAAACGGAGAATACGTAAAGTAATCGAACTAGCACTTTATCCTGATGAAAGATTAGACGTTCCCTATGTAGAGGTAGAAAATGAAAGTTAAAGTTAAAAAATTATCAGACAAAGCAGTAATGCCAGAGTATCAATCTAATGGGGCAGCTTGTTTTGATTTAGTAGCTGTAGATAGAGAAGTTGAGTTACTCCCTACTGGTCCAACTTTTATATACGACACTAAACTAGCTTTTGAAATACCAGAGGGGTATGTCGGACTACTGTTTCCGAGAAGCAGTGTAACTAAGCACACCACCCTATCTCTAGGCAATGCTGTAGGGGTAATAGACTCAGACTATAGAGGTTCTGTAAGCTTTATGTTTCGCAACACAAACAACATGGTTACAAAAGAGTATAAGGTAGGAGATAGAGTAGGACAGATGATGATCATACCAGTTCCTGCAATTACCCTAGAAGAGACGGACGAGCTAAGTATTACTGAAAGAGGCGAAGGCGGATTCGGAAGTACTAATAAATAATAAAACATCTTAAAAGGTCAGGCATGGCTAAAACAAAAAATAAATCTCACTCAGAACTTGAACATCTCAGAGGCGAAAACAAGAGATTAAGAAGTGAAAATAGGCAGCTAAGAAGAGAAGTTAATCAGCTTAAAAAAGAAGCACATTTTTATGAGCATATTGTAGAAGAAGAAGTAGAAGATGTTAAGATTAAAAGAAACAACTGTCCAGAATGTGGAAAAGGTGTTTTGCAGGAGTTAGATTTGACTCATGTGATAATTACTAGATGCGATACCTGTGGATACAAGAAATCAAGGAAGCCTAGAAAATGAGCAGTAAAAGGCCCAACAGGAAAACATGGCTAGTATCACAGCTAAGAAGGCTATCTCTCAGATGGCCTCCTAGAGCCAAGGTAATGAAAGCTGCTAGAAGAGAGTTACCCAGAAAGCTCAAGAAGGACGGAACTCCTTATAAAAGACCTAATTTCGAATACCAATGTAACGTATGCAAAGGATGGTTTAGAAGTTCAGAGGTAGAAGTAGATCATATAAAACCAGTAGTAGATATAAAGGAAGGTTCATTTACTGAAGAAGAATTCTACGCCATGTTTATAACAGGACTATTTTCCTATGAAGACAATCTACAAGTAATATGCAAATCCTGTCACCAAGAAAAAACTCAAAAAGAAAGAGATTTAAGAAATAAGGTAAAAAAATAGTAAAAAAAGTTGACAATGTCTCATTTTTATACTATTCTGTGTATAACATTTATACATAAGGAGTATACTAATGCAAGGATTAGAAGCTTTAACTGCAGAAGAGCAGGAATTGGTCACGGCTGAGCAGCTACGTGAATTAACAGCGACAGATGAAGAATTGTATGATCGAGCACTAAAAGGCTTGGTTGAAAGTGCTATGAGCAGCATGGTGGCTAATGCTACTAATCAAGGCGCTTTGGGATACGGTGTTCAAATTTTACTTGAGTCTAATGGTAAAAGTAATGAGAAGCTAATTGAGGACTTCGTAAAAACTTTCCAAGACCTAGGCTATACAGTAAACACTAACGATGCAGAAATTAGCGGTCAGAAAGTAAGAAACGTAAACATTGAATGGAACGTACAGTAATGAAGTACTTAGTATTTTTATTCAGCGCTTTGTTTGCATCTAGTGTTTTTTCAGCAGAGCTTAGACCTAAGTCAGTGAAAGAGTTAAAAGACAGTTCCGTTAGAATTTACAATTTAGAAATGAATAGCGGAGGCACAGGATCTATCTATAGATCTTACAAGCAAGCAAGCCATATCCTGACGAACAAGCATGTCTGTAGATTGATTGAGCAAGGTGGATATGTAGAAAGTAAAGGTAAGAAGTATTTAATTACCCATTACAAAAAGTTCAAGAAGCATGACCTTTGTTTAGTGAGAGTGGAAAAAAACTTTAAAATTAATTTAAAGATTGCAGATACTTTAGCTAAAGAATCTCAAATTGTTAGAGTTTCGGGACATCCTAACTTGTTACCACATATTGCTACATCTGGACACCTATCTGGAAGAATAGAAGTTCAATTAATGGTAGGGGTCAAGGAATGTACAGAAAAAGACTTAGAGACTCATGCAGCAGAGTGCTTGTTTTTAGGCGGAGTGCCTATCGTAGAAGAGTTTGATTCCCAAGTAGTTTCTAACCTAATTAAACCTGGAAGCTCTGGTAGTGCAGTGTTTAATAAGAAGGGTGAGATTGTTGGAGTAGTTTATGCTGGAACGGGAAGAGGCTTTAGCCACGGATTTATCGTACCCCAAATCTACCTATTCTATTTCCTGCAAAATGCACATAGACAAGCTTGGATAAAAACAGGAACTCCTGTAGACGATGAGGGTATTAAGCGTAGAATCTTCAGTTTCCAGGAGTGTCAGGCTAATAGCTCCATCTTTAACACTAAGGCTTGTCAACAACCTCACATTATGATTTGGAGAAAAAATGACTAAGTTAACACTAGACATGACAAGTTTAAAAAGCGAAGTAACTAGAATCCATCAGGAAGCGTTTGCAGCAGTAAACGCCTCTAACGACAATCAACGTAGAGATGCTTTGCTAAAAGTAACAGAAATGTTAAAGGCTTTGAAAAGTAGCCTGGATGCAGGAAATGTTAAAGTAGAGGTTAAGTAATGGAATACTTAATTGGTATCATAGTAGCATTGTTAGGTGGGTTATTATTCTATAAGAAGAAAGCCGACAAAAATGCAGTTGATTCCAAACTTGCAGAGACAAAAGGCAGGGATGCCGAGCTGCAGGTTTCTCAGGAAGAAGTAGCGGAAGCTATTAAGGAGCTTGACAAAGGTATTAAGCAGATGGCCAAGGAAAAGGCTAAAGCTGACAAAGACCGAAAGAATATGACCTTAAAAGAGCGAGCTGATGAGGCTAGAAAAAGGTTTGATAAATGAAGAGTGTATTAGCCCTATTGGTCATAATTACTATGCTACCTCTGCAAACGCTTGCTAGCTGTAAGCAGTCTGTAGAACTCATCGAGAAAGGCTCTCAGGCTCCCTGTACGGGCTTTTTATTCTCTCCAGAGGCAGAGGCTAAGGTAGCTCAAGACTACTCTGATTTGCAGTATTACAAGGCTCTAAATGAGCGTCTAGAAGAGCGTAGAAAGCTAACAGACAAGGAACTATTCATCATAGACAAGAGACTTCAGCTTTACATTGAGCAGAGTGAGATATTATCAGAGAGATTACACAAAAGAGAAAAACACAGTGAATGGCAAAAGGTTATATGGTTTAGCCTAGGAGTATTAGCAACAGGATTGGTAGTGAATGGCGCAAGACGACTATGATTTAGAGAAACTACTAGAGATAGCATCATCTGGTAAGCCTACAGGAATCAAAACAGAGAACAGCAAAAAAGTAGATAAGTTCATTAGAAAGCATGGAATAAAGTCTGGAGATACGTTCATACCAAACTTTATTATATACCACTTCTACCTACTAAATACTCCTAAAAATAGAATGCCTAAGATGACCTTCTTTAAAGGCATGGCTAGAAATTTCGAACCACTCAGTAGAAAGAGAAATAGGGGATACATGCTAGATCCTGAACCTTTTGATTTATCACAGGAGAATTATTTTAAAGCTAGAGCAGCTATGAGGAATGGAAGAATTGGCAAAGGATAAGAAGAACAAAAGAAATCAACATAAATATCCTACACTGGTCAGAGAAGTAAACTCTAGAGTTAGACAGGAGTATATGGACTATGATTATGTAAACCAGCTTTCAGACGGAGAAAAGCAATGGTTAGATGATTTTAATAAAGAATACTATTGTGCTAACGTAGGTAGGCAAGCAGATGAAGGAAAAGACAATAGATTCATAAAAGGTAGAGACCAGGTAAAAGAACGTACTGATGCTAACAATAAAAGAAACAATGATTTATATGGAAATATAAGAAATAAGGTAGGAGCTACAAAGCTTCTAAATTACGACGATGCTATAGGAATTATTGACGATATGAGTAGTAATAGAGATCCAGATCAAATGGAAGACGCTCTTATTGAATTCTTAGATAGCACCAAAGAGCTTGGCAAGCCCTCCAGCGATCCCGACGACGATCCCGATAACTCCTAATAACTTAAGACCTCCTTCAACCATCGCGACATGACGTACAACAGGCTTAAGATCTTTTTCTTCTAATCGGGAAATAAGCTTTTCAAGATTGTCAGACCTTTTCATATGCTCGTCTAAATTCCTCTCCTGAAGAAGTGTTACTTTTTCAATAGCATCTAATCTATTATCCACGTCTTTGTGTTGCGCATCTATCTTGTCTTCCAAGTTTTTTATTAAGTCTATAACACTTTTGAATATCATTTTATTCCTCTTCGTCGGTTAGCCCAAGCATTCTCCTGTTGTTAGGGTCTTGTAAGACACTAAATATTAACGATCTACGGCCTTGCAAATCTCTTTGAGATATTTTATCTAACGTATTAGCTAGCTTTTCTCCGTCCTTACCATACTCTTCTCTAACATTTGTAGAAGCAGCCTGTAAAGTTTCTGGAGTAGCCTGTTCAATATATGAACCAATTTGATTAGCTCTAGATACAGGCTCTCTAGATTTATTTTCATCTACAACAGAGCTTGAACTAGTAGCAGCTCCTGCAGCAGTAAAAGGAGCAAAAGACTCATCAGAGGCTTTATCAGCTCTTGCCTTTAATTTCTTAGATTTTTTTAACATTCTACTAGCCTTAAGAGCTTCTGCAAAATCCGCAATATCTTTCTCTAAGAACTTTTTACTTAGGATACTAACACCAGCTACAGGAGCAGATATGCCGGGAATCCTTGTAACAACCTCAGCAGTAGCACCTCTAGATAAATCTGATATACCACCAGCTACTTGGTTTCTACCTGCCTCAGCCTTAGTAATCTGTTCTAAATCTAAAACTTTAGTAAATTGCTCATCTAGTTTTTTAAATTCATCAAAAGCATCTGGATCTAAAGTTTTCACAAAATCCCTCTGTATATTCTTAAGCTCAGTTCTTAGCTGTTTCCTAGCCATTCCAGATGGAGACTTTATATTAGAGAAGAACTTATCGTTGTATTTAACATATAAGTCCTGAAGCTCTTTTACAGGATTTTCAGAAGTATAAGCTTGTACTAAATCCTCTTTTAAAAATTCAACATCTCTTCTTATCTTATCTTCTACGGCCCCAGTAAGATCATCAGTTTTAGCCATAGCGTCTTCAACGCCTTCAGTAATTCTAGCTATATTATCTTCAGCTATCTTCCTAGCTTGAGCATCTCCTAAATTAGACTTACCGGCAAACCTATCAGATAGTTTACTGTATTGATCTCCTATTTTACTTTTTACTTCTCTAGCTTTTTTATAAGCGCCTTTCGGTTTCAACATGGGATCTATAATACCCTGTTCGATACCAAAAACTCCAGGACCTTCTGTTACGCCAGTAGTTACTTGTTTTTCTATTTGATCAGACATATCCTTAGGAGATATATTAGAAGATCTAAGAGCTGTGTCCTCAGCTCGCTCCAGTAGATCGTCAGCCTTTTTAGATAAAACTTCTTTAGACCCCTTCTTAGAAATTTTACCAGCTAAGCCTCCTAAAGCTACTCCAGTCAAAGTTCCTTGAGCAACATCAGCCAGTCCTTCTAAAGACACAAGGTCTTCCTCAGTTCTGCCAGCAGCTTCTAATGCTCCCATCCCAGCACCAGACAACGCTCCTCTTTTTACAGCCTCTTTAGCCGCCAATTTAGTACCTGCCTTGGCTGCGCTACCAGCAGCTCCGCCTGGAAGTAAAAGTCCAGCAAAAATATCTCCAGCCATAAAGCTCTTAGGATTAGCTTTTTCGGCTTCTTCAAATTCTGCTCTGTTTTCTTCAAGGGCAGCATCGTACATCTCTCCGCCCATAGGGCCCAAATCTCCAGTAAACCCCTGAGAAACTAACTCATCAGTAACTTGAGTAGGAGATTTACCTACAATACCGGTAAATTCATTAAGAAGCCTCTGAGCATCGTCTAGACCAGCTTGAACCCCAGCCCCTATCTCATCTGCAAACCCAGACGTAAGACCTTGTTGAGCCCCCTTGGCTGCAGATTCTAATTTACTAATATCTTTTTTAGCTTCAACTTCTTCCACATCGTCGAATTGATCGAAATCAAAATCTTCTTGAGCGTCTTCAAACTGATCAAAATCAAACTTATCAGACATTATATCTCCTCTGCCCCAGCCTTCTTAGCAGCATCTACTTTGTCTCTAGGAATTAATTTAATTTTTCCATTAGGTATTTTCATTTTTACCATATCAGACTCAGGAGCTTCTTCCATTATGCCCATTCTTCTTTTGTACTCCTTAAGAGCTTTAGGGTCTGCGGACTTCATTATGTTATCCTCTAATGAAATCAAATCTTTTTTCATTTTAGCAAGACCAGTCATTAAGTTTTCCTCACTAGAGAAATCTCCACTACCTACTTCCTTCAAGAATCTTCTATATTCCTGATCTGTAACAGCCGCACCAGATCTTTGCTTTAGTAATTGGTTTGCCAAAGACTGTACATTTTGTCTAAACTGTACAGCATCATTAGGAGTAGCAAAATCAGGTCTAAAACTACCACCAACACCCATACCCGGAATATCTTCAACATTTTTAAATGTTTTCTCATTGGCTAGATCTACATTCATCCCCTTTAGATAATCCTCAATTATATCAAAAGAGTTTTTCTGACCCATTATGCCAGATTTTTCCAAACGCTTGGAAATAGTCTCTACATCTCTATCTAACTTCTGCTCTCTTTTAAGAGACATTCTATCTTCGTGCCCTTCTTTCTTTCTCTGCATCTCCTCCTCTTGAAGCTCCATTCTTCTTTGAGACATCATCATACTTAATTTATCTTGAAGGTGTTTAGAATTAGCATGGAGACTTTTAGCACTTTGTCTTCTAATATTTGCTTCTTGGTCAGGAGTAAGTGGTTGACCTTGGCTTTTTCTGTAAGCAATGTATTCATCTTGAGCAAATTTAGATTCAGAAGAATTAGGGTCATTAATCTTTTGCTGATTAGCAAATTCAAATTCAGCTTTACCTAATTTTATTCTACTTATCTTGTCAGCTATCTCTTGCCTCTTAGTTGCAGCTTTTGATTTCTGATCAGCTTTGTAATCATCTACTATCTGATCACCTTTATCCATCATCCTTTTAGATACTTCTTTACCGCCACTTGCACCAGTAGCCCCTTTAAGAAGGTCTTGGAAACCGCTCAACAAATTAGCTCTCATTTGAAGCTTATCTCTTTGATCCATAGCTCTTTTAAGACCAACTTCCTCTGGAGTCATACCATCAGCAGTATTATCCATAAACTGATCAACGCTAATATCCCGATCATCTCTAGGTCCTTCCCTATCAATAGACTCAGCGGCCATGTTAACTTCTTCAATTTCTTCTGGGAACATATACCCACTTCCGCCCATAGACTGTCTATCTGCCATTACTTACCTTCCTTGTCGTCATCTTTCTGTCCAAAAGACCCAATGATATTAGATATCCCCCCAGCTATCCCACCAATCTGTTTAGCTGCGGCACTTCCAGCCTGTTGCGCCCTAGTAGCCCCCTGCTGATATTGACCAGCCAATCCAGAAGCCTGCTGCATCTGATTTTGAAATTGCTGTTGTTGAAGTTCTTTATTGTACATTTGCTGTTGATTAGCTAATCTAGCTCTTTGATCTTCTTGAGCTTGTCTAGCAGCCAAGTTCTGCTGCTGAGATAAATTTCTCTGCTGTACATTCTGGTTAGCAACTTGTTGTTGATTAGCAAGATTCCACTGATTAATAGCATCTCTAGCTCTAGCGGCAGCAGTTTGCTCCGCCACATCCTGCCTTCTAATATCTCCCGCCATAGTACCTTGCTGTTGTAAAGCTTGTAAAGCCCTAGCCTGAGCCTGCTGAGTCAACCTATCAGCAGCTTGCGATTGAGTATCCACAGCTTGTTGTTGAGCCTGCAATTGAGCAGCTAACTCCATACCAGAACCTAAAACACCACGCTGAGCCATATTATTTAAAACAGCCTTACGTCTAGCTTCAGCATCTTGAGCAACACCTCTTGAAATCTCTCTAGAAGCGGCAATATCTGCTTCTGTTAAACCACCTTCCGCAACCTCACTGATACCTTCCAAAGACTGCATTTGAGCATCTTCTAAAGCTTGATCTGCAGCTACATCTTCCATAGCAGATGGATCTAAGTTTAAAGCTTGTTGCATCTCTGGAGCAAGTTCCCCAATAAGTTCAGGATTTTCTAATAGTATTTTTTGTTTTTCAATATCAGGGAGGTCTACATTTCTAAAAGCTTCGACCCCTTGAGCCGCCATTCTTTCTGCAGATTTTCTACCCTTAGCCTCCTCGCTGGCCCCCATTGCTCCACCAACTAAACTTACCGCTGCGGCTGCTGCTGTAGCTACGCCCATTATAATCTCCTCATTAAGTGAGTCATACCAGAGTCAGTTTTATCAAAACCAAACTCTTCTAATTTATTAATAAATCTTTCATGCTTTGTCATTGTAAAAACTTGTACAGCTCCATCTTCTTTTGCCCATCTACAAGCTTCATCAGTAACTAGCTTTAATCCTTCGTTTCTTTTATCCCATTCAACTTTAGGATTACCTACAGTCCACTCCATAATATAAATAGGACAATTAGTAGGAAATACCCAAGTAGCTGCTATTAGATTTCCGTCTTCTTCAGCTACGTACCCAGTAGGACTTAGTATCTCTAGAGGTAATACAGGCCAACCTTGCTCTGCCCACCAACTTGATACATCGTTATAGTCTTCCTCCTTAAATGACCTAACTTTCATATTATCTTTCCTTTTTTATTCTACCAAAAGGCATAGTATTTACAGTAGCTCCAGGACCTTGAGATCCTACGGCCACTCTTTTGCCAGAAGGGTCTGAGAAGGTTTTATTCCCTATACTACTCATTAATTCATTTTGCTTAATAATATCATATACAGACCTTAGTACTGGATTAGTAGGTACTGTACCTCTATTTATAAATCCTTGAACATCATTAACATAACCTTTAGCTACAGGATCTGTTTTTGCTAGCTCCATAAATTCTTGAGGACTATTTATATTTTTTATTGTATTAGCCCAGCCCCAACTAACTCCATTTCCTTCTACAGGGCCATAAGAGTTCTTTAAATTCTGCATTAAATTTATATTTTGCTGCTCAAGATCTTTCCCTCTTTTTTCTAATCTAGAAGCTAATGACCTCTCTCCCTCTTCAGACGTATAAGCTTGACCTAAGTTTGCGGCTTCAGTAATTTGAGGACCTTGACTTCCAGCTATTTGAGATAAAGCAGCTAATCTACTAACATCCGCCCCAGTAGCTACATCTTTAGCAGTTATAGCATCTCTACCTCTAACAGCTACATCTTCAAAAGATAGATCATCTAAAACATCATATATGTTAGAAGTACTTTGAACTCCTAATCTAGATAATTGCTCTTGAGACATTCCATATCTGTTTTCAAAAGCCTGTTTAGCAGAATCGTATTCTTCGCCTCTAAGTCTGTTAATTTCAGGAACGTAACTAGAAAGCATATCCATGTAAGCCTGCTCGTTAGACATAGCTTGTTGCCCAATATCTGAAACCAACTGCTTTTCTTGACCAACTAACCTTCCTACATCAGAACCAGCTTGAGAGGCTTGTCTACCTAACTCTCTAGCTGTTTTAATATCTTGCCTTACTTCTTGTTGTAAAGGCTGTAAACCTTGTCTAGCTAAGAATAATTGATCTAGTCTTTGTTGACCAGTACTATATTGAGGATTAGCTTGTCCACCAAAAGTTTGTTTAAGTAATCCGAATCTTCCACCTTCCGAACCTAACTGTTGAGCAGCTTGTTGAGCGCCAGCTAAATATTGTCCAGAACTTCTAGCTAAGTCGGACTGCTGAGATCTAAGTAAATTCTCATCAATGCCTCTACCAGCTTGAATATCCTGAAACTGCTGGAATCCAGGCTGTTGAGCAAATTGCTGAATACCTAAATCCTGAGGCCTATTCATAGCATTTTGAGCGCCTGTAGCTTGTTGAATATTTTGGCCAATACCTTTAAGGTCTTGTAAAAACTGTCCACCTTGTTGAGCCGTAGCTTTACCAGCCTCAATACCTTGTCTTAGTTCAGACATGCCTTGTTGAGATTGCTCTTTTTGCTGAGACAGCCCACCTTGAATATTTTGACCAATACCCTGAGCTACTTGTTGTCCACCTTGTCTGTTAGCTTGAAGATATTTTTGAATATTAGTAAATCTACCAGAGCCTTTTCTTTCAGGACTAGCAGTGGCGGTAGCAGATGGAGCAGAGGCCACAGTTTGTTGAATAGGGCCAGTAGAAGCAGGTGTATTAGCCTGTTGACCTTCTTTCTTCTCATCATCTGGTTGCATTATTGTAGCCATTAAAACACTCTCCTAAAAAGGTATTTCCTCATTAATATTTGTTAATTACAGTGTTAATATAGTAATCTCGTATCCAGTTTCAGGGGCCAATCCGCCTATATTAGCAAAAGTCACAATATTCCCCTCTTGGGTCCAGGAAAATACAGGTAACTGAGTAGCAAATGATGTATTATCTGAGGTAATAACCACTCTAACTGCCATAATTCCTTGTACGTTACTAGCCAGGTCAGATCTAAAACTTAATGTATTCAAAGGCTGGCCGCTAGATCCAGTAACAAAGCTTAAAACCTTAACTTCCTGAGAAAGATTATCAAAATTAATATTTTTATTTAAAGCACTCCTAACCTGCTCAATGTGAGAGTTAATAGGAAATGCTAACTTCTCAATAAGCTCTCTATACTCTGCAGGAAAATCTTCCTTTGCAATTCTTTTCAAGTCAGGTACTCTAGCCACAATTAATCCCTATACGCCCTCTCCGATATACCTCTTAAAGTATAAGATATACCGAATATTGCAAACTTTTCTCTTGCGCTATCATGTTGAAATCTAGCTTGTATATATCTACATCTTTGTTTTGATCTAGGAATATAAGTTCTCAAAGGCACTCCAGAGAATCCTCCTCCCCAGTTTTGAGCGTCAAAAATGAAACTCCCCCAATCACCTTTTCCTGATCTATTAAAAGCAACTTCCTCAACTCCAGGACTGAGATCACTCTTGTAACCTAACTCAGCTCTACTGAAGTTATTATTCTCAAACATAATTGTACCTTCTCTAACCTGCTTCATTACAGAAGGATCTCCGAAGGTTTCTGGCGCATACGTAACAGTGGTAGAAATACCCTTGTAAAGCCTCACAGGACCCTCTATGAGCTTTAAAGAATACTCTAAGGTAACTTCAGGTGAGTTAAACTTTGCGCCTAATATAAGCGATTCTAGCTCTACTATGCCCTCTGATCTAAGGTAGTTATCATATATAGCACCATCATCAGAATTAACCTTATCTATGATAATGTTGAAGTCAGATTGAATATCTACAAAGCTAGTTCCACCGCCAAGAGATGCAAAATAATCTGTATCTACTAGTTTAGAATCAGAGTCCATTTTAATAGCTACAGCATCTAAAGAGTTTCGTAAATTGTCACCAGGATTAGCTTCTGTAGTAGATAGGTAATCATTATCTGCTCCAGGATCTAGGTCTAATTTTTTAAGTAATTTATTGAATTGGTTTATAGTTAGATATTGAGTCTGCACCAAAGCATCCCCAATTTCAGCTAAGTTACTAACAGATAAATCTACGGTTACCCTATCTACAGATTCAGAAGGAATGTTAATATCGAACTCTCTATCAGAGTAGTCAGTTCTATTAAAGTTTTTCCTCTCTCTTTCAATAAAGTTTTGGTCACTAGCTCCCAAATATAGCTTATCATCACCACTATTAACTAAGCCGCAAGTCTTAGATATAGGATATCTAGTCCAGGACTGAGTAAAAGTGTTATATCTATAAGCCTGAGTAGCTACATCGTCAATAGTATTACTAGGTAGCCACAGGATGTAAGATCTATCAGTTTCGTAGGAAACCCCGAAAGAGGTTAATCTAAAATTGTAATTCGAACTAGTAATGATCTGAAATACGTTATCCAACTGCTTGGAAATAATATTAACTCCAGTATCAGAAATAACTGCAACACCTTGGTTAGTTAAACAGTAGATTTGGTTGTTAAGAACCACTGCAGAATCTGGAGCAATAATTTTAGTAGATTCGTCAAAAAGGTCAACGGTAAAAGCACCGTTTAAACCAGTTAATCTGTATATACCGTCTTCCTTTAGAATAAATAAACTTTCTCTCAAAGACAATACTCTAGAAATACCCCTATCCTGTGGACCTACATCAATGAAGTTAACTATAGGCACAGCTTCGGGTTGTTGAATCTTAGAAAAATACAATCTGTTAGCAAGGGACTCAGATTCTCCCTTAAACTCACTAGCCCCAACAGCAGGAGGTAAGGATGGATTAAAAGATGAGCCAGTGTTTGCATCATTTGCAACAACTGTAAACTCAGAAGTACCGATATCTCTAACCTCTAATAAAATCTTTCCAGGAATATCATTTGGACCAGAAAGATAAAAAGCATATACTACGTCATTAGAGTTTTTATTAATAATATTAACTAGGGATCTAGCAGTTTCGTCAATTTGTTGAGAAGGTGTAGCTGCGTCAGATAGAAGTACGTTATTTAGCGCAGAGTCTTCGCCATCACCTTGCTGTATTGTAACAATAGAAATACCATTACCAACTCCATTGATAACACTATCTACTGCGTCATCAGTGTTACCATTGTTGTTGTTAGTAACTTTTAAAATATCTGTTCCACCAGTATAGCTTACAGTAAAATCATTAGCTGCATCTTGATCTAGGATAGCCGCTGCTGTAGCATCTGCAAGACCTACATTAGTAGAAACATTTCTACTTACATTTACTTTAATTCCAATTCTACCAACTACATCAGTATTAACTCCAGGAGTTAGGGAGGGGTCGTTAGTAGTAGGAGTATTAATTGTGTATTCAAAACCTTGTTGGATAGTTTCTATAGTAGATACAGATAGGTCATCAAAAGACTCAGATTCGATAGTAACAAACTCATCGCTAGCTGTATATAAGTTATCATAGTCGTTAAATACTGGCTGTTGGGTAGTTAAAGCTGCGTCTATAGAAGCACAAACATCAGATAGAGACACATCTCCAGAGGTATCCACCTTAATTCCTACTCTACCAGTTAAATCAGTATTTGTTGGAATAGTACCAGGATCTACTACGGAACCAGTAGAATCGAACCAAATATAATAGCTTCTAGTAGGAGTATAGAACACTGCATATAGTCCATCTAGGTCTTGAGGCACAGCTCCTACATAGTTAGCGAAATTTAAAATCTGAGTAGTTTTAGTGTTATCGTACCAAACGTAATACTTTCTAATATTTGAAGAAGAATTAGCTAACCAGTATTTACCATCTAAATCAGTAGGAATAGTACCAGTGTATCCAGCAAAGTCTACGTCAAATACTTCTTTTTCTCCGACAAAAGTATATGTTTGAGCTGGGTTAATACCATCATCTATAGTTATAGTAGAGGAGCCGCTGGTTAAATTAGCAACACCTAGTAAAGATAATTCTTTTCTAGCTCTAGTTTCAGTATTAGCGTAGAAAGTAGTGTTCTGATATAAAGCTAAATCCTTGGCCTTTGGAGGAGGCTCATTAGCTTGAATAATACCTTCACCAGAGTTAGGATTAGTGTACAATGGAGTACCGCTTCTTCTAAAGTCCTCTGGAGTAATGTCAGAAACTTCTACAGTACCTGCACTTAATTGAGCAGAGGTAGGAAAGTCTTCGATAACAAGGTTCATCTCATCGCCAGGATCAATGTCATCCAATCCCAGGTTACCAGTGGCAGTAAAGATGCCAGTTCTATAAACTTGATAAAAGTAGTTAGAGTTTACAGCTTGAGGGATTACAAATTGAAGGTCTACATTAGCGCTTACATCATTGAAGTTAGTGATAACAAGTCTAGAACTTGGGGAGCCAATTATCAGATTGTTGTTGTTATCGTTATAACCCCAAACAACTCTATAAGCTACTTTACTGTTAGCAGGAATGAAGCCAGTAGTCTCAGTGTTTAACTGCCCAACAACATCCAAAGCTTTAACGCCACCAGCATCGATAATGAATCCTGGGTCAGTAGTGAAATCAGAAGCAGTTTCTGCAGATATTTTCTTAATACCATCGTTCGTAGTAAAATATAGATTTCTATTAGACTCTTCATATTTAATTCTAAGACCGTTTTCCGTTTCGCTAAAAGTACCATCAAACTCTAAAAAATTACCATCATTAGCGCTCGTATGATCGTTGTTATTATAAATTAATTTATTTGCATAGTGAATAAGAATACGTTCTTTATACTCTATAACCTGCTTGGCTCTGTCAGTACCTAATCCAAAAGTAGTACCGAAGGCAGAGAATCCTCTTCTTGGCTCAATTACAGCGTTACGGTCTATAATGACATTATCCGCCTCAACTAAGGCTCCTTCAGGAACCTCAGATAGTAAGTTAGGATCTGTATATAAGCCTTTAGCTTGAAGATTTTTCTTTTGAGCCATTTTTATCCTTTATTTTCTATTGAATCGCTTGGTGTAAACAGCAGTACGCAAAGGTCCATGCCTGTTTACTATCTTCCTAGGAGCATCTTCTACTCTATTATCTACGAGAGTTCCAGCAGCAGTTTGCATTTGCTGAAGTTTAATTAAAGCATTCTGTAGACCTTGAGTATCTCCAATAGACTCTAATACTCTACATGCAACCATTTGTGTTAGCATAATTTGAAGTTCACTTGGAACTTGTGGAATTATACATTCACTAGAAAGAGATAAGTGATCTCCAACTTGAAGCTCAGAAGGAATGTCTTCTGGAGCAAATGTTACAGTGTTAGTGGTAGAATTTAAGTTAGAGGCAGAGATATCCACAGTTAATACGTTATGCGGAGATCCACCCTTGTATAAGTCATACTTAGTAGAAAGGCTAAAGTCGGTAGGTACAGAGTCTACAGTAATTTCACCAGAAGTCCTATTAATACCAGTGATAATACCAACCCTATCTTCCTCGACCAATAAAGAAGGTTTGATGTAGAATACCATGACCACTTTATTAGTGGAAGAGGCATCTAACGGAGCCAAAAAAACTACTTTATTGTTTTGAATGTAGAATCTTCTCAAATTAGCTGAGGTAGTAGAATCCCACTCAGAGAATCTCTCCCCGATAGTAATTCTAGTCGTTTCCTGATAATGTGCAGGATTGTCACCATACTTAATTTGAACATCTACAAGCTTATTACCGACCGCTCTTGAAGGGATCTCAAAAGTTTGTTGATTTTCTTCTATAGTAATCTCATGCTCGTAAATGAAGAAGTCTTCATCTAAAGACATAACTGCAGGGACTACGCCTAAACGTAATTCTTCGTTAGCAAATTCCAATAAGTCAGCCTTAGTAAATGTGGACTGGTTTTCTGGAATACTTGCTCGTCTTTTGATGCTTCTGATTAGAGCATTTGATTTTAGAGCGTCATTAGCCATTTCTGCTCCTTATTAAGAGTCGTCTTCGTCTTTATCTTCTTTTTTCTTGGCAATCATTTCCTTGGCTTTTTCTAGACCCTCTCCTAGAGACTCGTCATCTTTGGCAGCTACTGTGACCTTTTTCATTTCTTCCATATCGTCACCCATAGCATCCATAGCCATTTTACGCAACTCTTTAAGAGCTTCCATTTTAGCTTCTTTAGACTTATCGTCTTTTTTATCAGCTTTACCTTTTAACATTTCTTTCAAACTGTGCTTCATTGTTCCTCCGTTATAGAACATGTAAAATTATAGACACTGCCAAACCAATAGCAAGTATCAAGTTTAATCTATTTTGAGCTTTTGAAGAATGTCTAACTTCTACAACCTTCTCTGGCTCTACCTTTTTAAGAGCTCGAATTTCTTCATATAGCTCATTAATTTCCTTATCGTGATCTTTGTGGACCGTAATCTGCTTAACCTCTGGCTTAACAATTTCTTTCACAGTCTCTTTAACAATCTCTTTTTCTGAATTATCTTTCTTTAATTTTTCTACGGAAAGGGAAAGCATATTAACTCTTTGAACTAAATCCTTTTGAACTTGAGCTA
>SPKZ01011681.1_pt1 | contig 40009 bp, 52 predicted proteins | sample 2456571 | NCBI WGS metagenome assembly SPKZ01 (sample SAMN11192286, study PRJNA482655) | marine metagenome | biome: ENVO:00000447; feature: ENVO:00000244|ENVO:00000211|ENVO:00000569|ENVO:00002023; material: ENVO:00002151; isolation source: ocean water from marine abyssalpelagic zone ...
GTCGGTAATATTGTGTATCTATACGGCCACCAAAATGCAACCTACTACCTATCGCGGGGGCGATATGCACGGGTAGATTATCCTCGGAGGGGGTAGATCGTGTTTGGCGATAGGCAATTTGGGCCCTAAGGCTCCGATTCTGAAAACTGCCCTTTACATTGGTGATTCTGTCATTATATTAGCTTGTAAAAGTCATCAGTCATGAGTTCCATCACACCGGAGCGGAACCCGAGAAGGACGGAGCCCCAAAGGCGAAGTCCCTCGCAGGGTGACTCCGCTCGATGCAGATTGACAGGCTTAGCAAGCTATACACCAAACAGACACAAATCGCGAACGTACAATGAACTACTTGGAACCTGAAAATTTTCCTTCATTTTGGATTCCGGAAAATTTCGGTTCCTGAAGTGTCTGTATTGGTAAGAAAAACGCGAAAAGTGGAAAGAAAAGCCATTTTTGGCACGTTATGTGTGTCGCGTGCGACTATATTGGGCGAGAAATCCGAATTCTCTCCGAACGTCCTACAGAAAAACGCCATGAACATTTTCGAGTACAAGTCCCGAATCCTTGAAAAGATCAACGATGAACTCGATCTGCCCTTTGTCTCCGAAGAGAAAGAGGGCGAAGCCATCGAATTCCTGGTTGGTAAGGTCATCGATTTCGTTCCGGTCAATCTCCTGCCTCTCGTGTTCGACGCCCTCGACGGCCTGACCCGGGATGAACTGGCCCTTCACAAGGTAGCCATCGTCGATTCCGTGAATTCGCGGATTGACATTCCTTACGTGTGGGAATCTGTCGAGGCTGATGTGATCGGCATGGTTGTCGATGCTGTCCTCAACCCCCTCCTGATTGACGAGTCCGTATAATGAATTGGCCCCTCATTGCTGCAGGCGTCGTTGTGCTGGTTCTGCCCTACCTGACGCCAATGATCCGGCGTTTAGCTACGCGGAAACCAACGACGCAAGGGGTTGAAGGCGAGGCAGGATCTCCAAACTTCGCACCTGCCTCGCCGCCCCCAGAGGGGTGTGCGGAATTTTGTCGGTTCATGCAGGATACTCTCCCGAACGAATCGGCGGCTGACATCCTGTTCTATCTGACCGAAGGACTCAGCCCCCACAAAGCCTTGAAACAGGCTTACGCTGGTGGCCCAGAAGCAGTCGAGAAGTCAGAATGAGAAGTGCATCCACAATTCTGGCCCTGTGCCTCATCCTCTTTGGTGCATTCGGCACTGGTCCATCCCAGGATGGCACCACTCCCGACCCTGCTCCGATTCAGGATGAGGTCCATGAGGCTTGTGTCCAGTATGAGAAGTATTTCCGCCAGGCGTCTGGCACCGTGGCCAAAGAACTGGAATCTGGCCAGCTGATAACTGATACCGAATCCTTCGAACGTCGGAAGGCTCTGCTCGCAGAGGCCCGGCGTATTGCCTTTGGGTCCCTGGCCAAGAAAGAGGCTGAGGCCTTCCAGCCCTGGACCCCCACCAAAGAAGCTGAGATTCTGCGAAGTTATGAAGCAAATTAGCACAATTCATCTTGACAAGGAAGATCGAGAGTTTCTCGACTCCATGTCAGAAGTCCCAATGATGTTCGGTGTGGGTTCGCAACGGCCCGAACGTATCACTGTGCCAGAATTCCACGTCCGGCACAACCAGAGATCTATGGGATCGTGTCAGGGCCACTCAATCACGTCATGTGTTGAGCGGCTTTTGACCGTTGGCCGGACCTACAAAGGGATACAATTATCCCGCATTTACGCCTATCTGGCGTCTCAACAGGTGGATGGCCTGCTCGGTAGTGACCGAGGGTCGACAATCTCCGCTGGCGTCAAAGTCGCCATGCAGGGGATCCCCAAAGAGTCTGATATCCCGTACCCGTCTCCCGCCCGGTATCCCGGCAGATCGCAGCGTCAACAGATCCTCGACAGCTGGGACTCATACCAAACGGAGCCGTTCTCAGCAAAGTCGTCATGGAAAGTCCCCAAGGACCCGGAAGCCATTCGCCAATTCCTGGCCGGGGGTGGGGCCATCAATCTCGGCATTCTGTGGTACGGGGGAATCATCCCGCGTAACCGCGTAGTCACAAACTTCAACTCCCGTGCCCGTGGAGGTGGCCACGCCATCTCAATCCTCGGCTACGAACCCGATCGTTTCACCCTGCTGAACTCCCATGGCGATGGCTTGTTCTGGGTGATGGACGATGCCCTGATGGCCATGCTCAATCACTCCTGGACCGCCGCTGTTGGTGTCCTGGGTTCTCCTGAACCAGAACCAGTTGATTGGTTCGAAGACTCACCAATGTTTTAACATGAATCTTGCGGATAAAATCACTATGGGCTGTCTTCTCGCCACTCTTCTGATCCTTGGTGTCATTATTGGCAACAATACGCCAGAAGTCAAGATCGAATTGCCGGATTATCAGTTTCCGGTGGAAATTGACTTTGGGTCTCTGGAACTGCCTGGCCCGGACGAATCACCTGACACCTTCAAGTCCCCAGAGCCTCCAGCTGCCCCTGTGACGCCTCCTGCCGTCGAAGACGAGCCATTCGTCGAAGTCCCAAACGTAGACCCTCCTGAGCCGTCTGAGGTCCCTCAGAGCGAGCCTCAGTATGATGTGGTTCGCGTGATCATGCACACGGCAGACTGGTGTGTCCCATGTCGGCGATGGAAGCTCAACGAAGAATCAAAGGTCAACGCCGAGGTCATCCACACGGAGGAAACACCACCTCAGACGGCCGCAGGCAAGGTCTACCCGACGTTCGAGATTCAGTATCACGACGGCAACAGCTGGGTCCCGAAGGTTCGCTTCGGTGGATACGTCTCAGCTGAGAGCATCAACGATCAGATCAACGCGGTCCTGGAGAAAGAGCCAGTATGAGTCTCACCGCCACGATCGTTGAAGATGTACGGGGCAAGTTCGCCCCTTTTTCTAGTACACGCAGCCCGAAAGAGGCCCTGCGTCAGCTGAAACGTCGACAGAAGGTCGATGAAGTTCTGGTGGCGTATGAGATGGCCTTGAAACAGGGTCTCCCGATGGGGACCGAGAAGCAGGCGATGAAATCGGTCGCGTCCCTGCTATTGCCTTTCCTTTTCCGCTGGTTCCTGAGTCAACTGGCATCGGCCGTCATCTCGTTCATCTGGAACAAGTATTTCGAAGGGAACAAAAATGAGCCAGCTGGCCAAAGACCTGATTGCACAGGGACATGCCAACCAGACACCTGCTGCCGAACTGGCGGGGGTCCTGAATGGGACTGTCATTCACTATAACGACATCAAAATCACCGGAACGAACCAGGACGTTACCCTGCACCACCTGCTCGTCGCACGGTGGGCAGTCCTCGGTCAGATGGCGAATGGTACGTGGGTTGGACCAATCGAGGATCATGTGGAGTCTCTTGATCCGAGTCACCCTGTGGTCCCTGCTTGGAGTCAACTGCTGCCATTCATGGCGATCGTCGATCAGTGGGCGTACACCTCAATAGATAACAACATTGCGTGGGTCGTTGAATATCTCATTCCGCAGGTGGCTGCTGCCTCTCCTTATCCTCACGTCACTGAAGAGTCTGTCCGGGCAGATGTTGAGTCTGTAACCGGCGGCCAGCAGATCCCACGAGCGAACTACACTGAAGCCGAGATCCAGGAAGAGTATGATGCCCTGGACGCCGCTGCCGCCGCAGCTGCTACCCAGGCCGAACGTGAGGCTATCCTGGCCAGCGTACCTCAGCACTATGAGGACCAGATCACAGCCCTGCGAGCCCAGTTTGATGCTGACGTGGCTGTAATCGTCGGGCACCAGAACAACGCTGCTGCCAGCATGGCTGACACCGAATCCCTCACGAACGAAGAACTTCAATCCCGAGCCGACCAGGTTATTGCCGCTGCTGATGGAGTTGTAGCGTAATGCCAGCTATCCGCCCCCACAAGAATACCCTCTTACATCTACGTGACTCCGCTACTGTTGACTTTGGGCCAGAAGGCACATCGTTGATCAACAGCGGAGTTACTGTAGTTGATGACGTGTTCACGTTCGAAAGTGGGGACACGATCGAGACGGGTTATAACCCGACGGATGGAGATACCGTCACGATCTCATGCTGGTATCGACACGCGGGTTCCAACCGAGGCATAATCTTCTCAAACGACACGACCAGTTCGCGTTTCGTGTTCTGCTTTCAGAATGGCAGCACGGCGGCAGCTTTCTCCGGTGTGACCGTGGTGCAATACTACTTTGATGGTATTGCCACAACCACACCGAATCGTGATGAGTTGTATGATGCCTTGGTAGATGGTGACTGGCACTACCTGGCTGTTGAGGTCACTCTTACCAGTGGTTTTTCCTCCGACACAAATCAACTAGGTGCCTACGCACACTCCGCGACTTACAACCTGAGAGGTGACCTGGCGGATTTTCGAATCAACGACGGTTCGTTGACCGCTGGCGAAGTGTTCGACCTGTACAACGGTGGTCGCGGCTACGACCTGCCCGAACGCCGCCCCATGGCCGATCAGGTTGTCCATTTGCTGGACGGGTCAACAGACGCGGGCGTTTACGGGGAAGAAATCGAACTCTACAACACGACATTCGAAAACGGCGTTTACACTTTCGCCGGCACAACACCGCACATTGATTTCGGCCAAACGCGCGTGTTCAACGAATCGGATGGATTTGCATTTTCATGTTTCTTCAATGCTCCCGCCATGGGCCAGCGGCGGTTTCTGTGGTGTCACGGCACGGTGACCTACGTGGAACTAAACGGCGATAGTTCCGTCCGGTACAAGGCGTCCGACAATGTACTGCGGTCGCGATCATTTGCTTTCACCGCTGGGCAGACGTACCACCTCGCAGTGAGTGTCGAAAGCGGCGTGGCATCCATTTATATCGACGGCGTTCTTGATAGTACGTTCAACGTCAATGGATCGTCGACGTTTTCGTTTTCGCAGTTCAGCACAACCAACACAACATTCCAATATCTGGGTGACATGTGGGACAACCGCGTCTTTAATCGCCCGATATCTGCCGGGGAAGTCGCGAATCTGTACCGCAAAGGTATCCCGTCAATTCGACGTGCGGAAGTGCTGCGAATCGACCCGGCACGATACAGCGGCAGCGGCGACCTGATCGATCAGACGGGCGGGGGTAATGACCTATCGTTGCCGAGTGGCTACACGGTAACCGATGGCGTGATTGTGTCGGACGGGACGGGAGACGGCCCCGACACAGGTGTTAACGTGGCAAGTTCGCCTAGCACGATCGCGATGTGGCTGAAAACGACAGATACGTCTTTTCTCATTGCCTCACCAGTCAGTGGCCAGTGGGTCGGAGCGGCGGAGGCAAACGGCAGTGCAATATCAAGCGGTGTAACGAACCTTGTGACATATGTGGATGGTACTGCCCTTTCGTCACCAACACGCAACGACCTGCTGCTGGCATTAAACGACGGCGATTGGCATCACGTGGCGTTTACTGGGGATTTCGCTTCGTCTTGGTCAAACGACGTTGCACTGATGCAGTTTGGTGGTTCGTCGACTTGGAGATACACGGGTGAGATCGACAAGGTGTTTATCAGCAACACCGAGAAACTCACCGCCGATCAGATCGCATTCCTGGCAAAGTCACGCGAATTCTCCGATCCATTCCCAGAACCATTCGGCAACCTGGGTGGTGAGGAAACCAGCATCCACCCCGAACGTCACGGTCTGCTGATCAATGAGCCGGCGCCGGGCACCACTGGGCAGGGAACTCCAACACTGCAGGGCAATGCAGAGATCAGCGATGGCGGCATCACCATGGCGGGAGGCAGCGACAGAATTCTGCTTAATGACTTCGCGCTGTCAGCAAGTGGGCTGCCGTTCACAGTCTCCATGTGGGTTACGCGGTCGACTGGCAACGCGACGATGTGGTCATCGAGGGATGGCGGTGGGACGTATTACATGGGGCAGGCTGCGGGCGACGGATCACCCGCGTCCTTCGGCTACAGCAACATGAAGCACTACGTTAACGGCGTGGATCTTGGAAGCAGTCCAACGCGGGCGGAGTTCACAGCGGCACTTCCGGTCGAGGAACGAGTACACGTCTGCCTGATGGGTGATACAAGTACCAATCAGGGCACAGGATTCCAGATCGGCAAATACAACAACAATACCGGCCTGACGCTTAATGGCCGTGTTGAAGACGTACGGGTGTTTAAACGTCAGCTGACGGCCGAAGAAGTCGCATTCCTGCACAACGACGGTACACCAGGTGTAGAGGTCCCTAACACATGGGGAAGTAAATTGGCTGTTCTTCCTTCTTATAGTACCGCAGATGATGACACAGTTGCCGGTGAACACGTACTGGACTACAGCGGCAAGAACTCAGAAGGTCCACTTGAACTATTTAACACTCCGACGTGGACAGATGATACTGATTACAGCGGCCGTAAAGCCTTGGTATATGATGGTACTGACTACATCGAAGATCAAGAGCCATCACTGCCTGGAACGATCTCAAAGATGTCCATCCTGGCATGGGTGAAAGTAACGGACACATCCAGTCGTCGTAGTATCATCAGCCAATATGGGGGGGAAGGTTTTCGCTCTTGGCGTCTGTACTTCGACACAAACGGAACAATTCGGTTTAACCAATCCACGAATGGTACGGTGGTTGAAACACTGATTAGCAGTGAAGTGTGGGATGAAACGGGTGACTGGCTCGCGATTGCGTTTACGTTTGATGAGCCAAATGATGAGGCGAAACTGTGGGTCAACGGTGTGCTGGAGGACACCTTTACGGGTCTGGCCGGCGAACTCTATGACTCTGGACTGAACACTCGAATCGGTCGCGTCGGTGCCTATTTCATTGGTCGTCACGACGATATTGTGGTTTACAACCGAGTAGTACGTGACACTGAGATTCTTCAGTTCTCCGAACGTCGTAATGCTTTCGGTGACGCTTATGTTGCCCCCGACCCAGTGGGTGGTGGCCTTCCTCCAATCATCTTGTTCTAGGCAATCCAATGGCAGTAATTCATAACGACGAGACGAACCCCTGGGCAGTGTTCTGGGTTGGAGACTCAAGCAGTGCCGCCATCACCGGTCGGGTGGCAGCTGATTTCTCTAACACGAACGTAGTCCGGGATAACCTGGCTGACACGTCCATCACATTCACCGACACATCGGACCCTACTGACTGGGCCGCAGGCAAGCTCTATGAAGTAGGTGGTGGTTTTTATAAGGTCGGAGTCGCCACATCTTTAATCTCGACTTTCACAGGCAACCTGTCCATCAGTGCGACCTACGCCAGCGGCACGGTCTTTTCAATCCCCAATGAAGTGATTGAGGCTGAACGTGGAACTGACTCAGCCGCGACTGCTGCAAACCTGGCAACGCTCGACGGAAAGGTAGACACGATCGACGGGATCGTAGATGACATCTTGACTGACACCAACACCACTCTCCCGGCGACCCTGTCGTCCATGGATGGCAAGCTGGACGCGATCGACGGTGTCGTGGATGACATTCTGGAAGATACGGGAACGACCCTGCCAGGCACCCTCTCCACGATCAGTGGGAAGGTGGACGTGGTTGATGGTATTGTGGACCTGATCCTGGTTGACACCAGCACCACCATTCCTGCCGAACTGTCAGGCATCGAATCGAAGGTCGACACGATCGACGGCATCGTGGATGCTATCCTGGTCGACACCGATACCACACTGCCTGATCTGATCAGCACCGTGGACACGGTTGTGGATGGCCTTGCCTCCAACATGACAACCGTCCTCGCCAACCAGTCTGACATTGAGAACAAGATTGACACGATCGACACAGTGGTGGACACCCTGACCTCGAACCTTGCAACCCTGGATGCCGTGGTTGACAACGTGTATGTAGAGGTTCAGAAGATCCCACGATCTGGGTTCACCTACCGCTACACCCAGGTGGACTTTGACACCGGCAGCCGGTCTGCAGACGTGACTATCGGGACTACATAATGCCGAGCAATGACGTATTCGACGTGGTGTTTGATTATGACACCGACGCATCTGTTTTTGGAAACGTATTCCTTGTAGATCTCATTTTGAAGACTACATTGGAAGAAGCCTTAGGGGTATTTTGTAATACCTCTGTCGACGTGTTCTCGAACAGTATCGTGGACACAAACCGCTAACGAAGGGGAAAGAAAATGACTTGCTGTGCAAAGACGGTGGTCGTAAATGAGTCCTCGTCGTTCTCAACCATGTACCGGGTCCTCGTTGAAGGGGCAGCTGCAAAACAAGCGGATGTTGCCTCTGTAGAGTTCTCGGTCATTAACGACGAAACGAAGGAGGTGATCCAGTCTCTGACTGCTCTGACAGTAGCCGATGTAGTATTCGACTCCCTCCAGCTGAACACTATGTGGGACGTAGACGCGTCCGGTTACAACGTCAAGCACGATGTTCCGCACACGTTGCTCACTGATGCAACGATTCGCTACCGACTGGAATACAAGATCACCTTCACGGGCGGCACAGAAGTATTTCTGACCCCGATTGTAGTCACCCTCAATCAGATTTATTCCAACTAAGGAAAAACCATGAAAGCAGAACAACGAGAAGCAGTACAGGTACTGATCAATAAGGCCACCGGAAGGCGGGCCACCAAGGCCGAGCTACAAAAGGCTCTGGCCGAAGCACAGAAGATGCTGGCAGAACCCGCACGCGGCGTGAAGAAGGTCGAACTCTAATGGTCGATAAGCCTGATCGTTCGGAGAGATTAGCCCGCCAACTCCGATACCAGGCACGCAAGAGTGAGGAGGCGGCCACCGTACCCGGTATCCTGCCAGTGAAGAACCCGGAACGACGAGAGGCGTGTCGCAACGACCTCTCGTTATTCCTCCGAACGTACTTCCCTCACAGCACGGGGCTCAAGCCATTCAGTAAGGCCCATGAAGAAGCGATCATTCGCATGCAGATGGCCATCCTGGAGGGAGGCTCTGTCGTTTTGACCTGCTTCCCCCGGGGCTTTGGCAAGACGACTATCTCAGAAAACACAGCGATCTGGGCTGCACTCTATGGCCATCGCAAGTTCGTCCCAATCATCGGGGCGGACAAAGGTGCCTCGGTCGATAACATTGCATCACTCAAATTTGAGTTGACAGAGAATGACTTGCTGGAAGAAGACTTCCCGGAAGTCGTTATGCCATTTAAACACCTGGACAACAAATCACAGCGATGTGCCACACAGAAGATCAACGGCGAACTGACATACGTTCGGTGGTCAGCCGACGAACTGGGCTTCGCATGGGTCAAAAACGAGAATGGCGAGTTTCTGCCAAACTCTGGGGCCCTGTTCCGATGCCTGGGTATTACGGGTCGAATCCGAGGTATGTCGGTGAAGATGCCGAACGGTGCCAAGCAACGTCCAGACTTCTTTATCCTGGACGACCCTCAGACTGACGAATCGGCAATGAGCCCTGCTCAATGCGAGAAACGCATGTCTGTCTACCAAAAATCTATCCTCCGTCTCGGCGGCCACCAGAAGCTGCTGTCCGGTATCATCAACGCTACGGTGATCGAGCCAGAGGATATGGTGGACCAACTGCTAAGCCAGGAGAAACATCCAGAAGTAGAAGGGGTGCGAATCCCTATGCTTTCCTCTATGTCTGACAATCATGAAAAGATGTGGATGGATGTTTATGCCGAGATCCGACGAACGTACAACCCTGAAGACCCGAGGGACAGACGGCGTGCGATCAATGATGCCAATGAGTACTACCGACAAAATCAGAGTGCGATGGACAAAGGTGCCGCCGCCACCTGGGAACACTGCTATGCCGCAGATGATGGTGAGATTTCTGCAATACACCATGCCTATAACATCTTCATTGATGATGGCCCTGTGGTATTCGCTTCAGAATGTCAGAACGAGCCTATCTCCCGGTTACCGGCCGGACTGGACTTTCTATCTGCGGCCGAGATTAACACAACGCGTGTGGGACGCCATTCGCTACTTCCCGACAGTGTGGAAACACTTTCATTCCATATTGATGTTCAGAAGAAAGCTCTGTACTACACGGTTGTGGGCTTCACTGATAAATTCGATATGTTCCCCGTTCGATACGGAATGTTCCCGGAACAGCCGAATGGGAAGCTGACCTATCAACGCCTGCGAAACACCTTGGCCAAAAAGTACAAGGACATGTCTGACGAACGTCAGATTTCGGAGGCGGTCAACGAACTCTGCTGTCGTCTGATGGCAGAGCGGTTCGAGAGAGAGGACGGTATTCGTCTGAAGATCGACTGCGGCCTGGTGGACGGCGGGTATCAGACTGATGCTGTCCACACGGGAGTGAAAGAGTCCCGACTGGACAATGTGTTTGTGGCTTTTGGTCGTGGTATCAAAGCTGCTGATACTCCGATGCTTCAGCTGGCCCGCAAGCCGGGCGAGCGACGGAGCAAGGACCCATACATCCCATGGCGGCTTCTCCGCGACCCCAACAGACGCAATACCCGCTACGCCCTGTTCTGTGCGAACAGCGTAAAGACTTTCCTCCATCGCCGCATCCGAACGATCCAGGGTGAACCTGGTTCATTCCTGCTGCCTGAAGGAAACCATCTGGAATACGCTCAGCATCTGAGTGATTCCGAGTTCCCGACCGAGACCGAAGGCCCATACGGCCGAGTCATTGAGTGGGCAATGAAGCCTGGCTCTCCTGACAACCACCTGTTCGATACCACTGTTGGGGCGATTGTCGCCGCCAGCATCTCTGGAAAACTCGTGTTTGGTGATCCAACCGCACGGGTATCCCGCCCGACCACCCGAAAAGAGAAAGTCCAGTACCTTGGCTAAGAAAAAAGCAACACCCAAAAAGGCAACTCCCAAAACTACTCCGACTGAACCAAAGCAGACGGAGAACCCGGTAGTGGCAGTTTCGGCCGCAGGTTGCCCAAAGTGCGGCTGCACCGAACGTACAAAGAAGCAGAACGTCCGGAAGCGGGATATCAACGGAAAGACTCGCGACGGGAAGAAGTTCACCCAGGTCGTCTGGTCAACAGTGACCTGTAAAGAATGTGGGCAACGGTACTCGCTTCAGGAATTTCTGACTCCCTGTCGCGGGGGCGATACCCAGTAGCCTACAACCCTGTAACTCTTGACTATATTGGAGCGTGAAATGGAAAGTATCTCTCAAAAAGAAGCCGATTTGGCCAATCTCAACCGCATGATCCGGGCAGGGATCACGACGGTTGTTGTCGGTGGCCAGACCACGGTGTTTGCCAGCATCAAAGACATGCGTTCGGTTGCCCGTGAACTGGAAGAAGATATCGCACGCTGCAAGGGTCTTGCCCCTCAACGTCCACGCGTCTCGTCTATTAACCTCAGCCGAGGCGTATAATGTCCAAACTGAAGAAGATCACCCCAAACGCCAAGAAAGCCTCATTTCGCACCAGCGGATATGACGCCATTGACTCCCAGGGCAAGCGTAAGCCTGCCCAGGCGGTCATCAAGCATGAGGATACTGCCCTTCGAGGCCGTGACCGCCGTTCTCTGCAGAGCGTCGGCACAGACCTCTACCGGAACTTCTCGATGGTCTCCTGGGCCGTCCGGAAGCATCTGGACTATAACACACAGTTCAACTTCCAAGTCCGAACGGATAACGAAGAACTGAACAACCAAATTGAAGCCTTGATGAAAGACTGGTCGCGCCCCCACAACTGTGACGCCTCCGGTCGTTTGTCGTTTCCGCAGATGATTCGTCTGGCAGAGATGCGGCACATCCTGGATGGCGACTTTTTCTTTCTGAAGCGTCAGCAGGGTTTCCTCAACTCAATCGAAGCTGACCTGATCCGCAACGAGACCGAGTCTTCCACGGAAGAACAGGAAGGCTGGTTCAACGGTATCAAGGTCAACAAAGACGGCCGTCCCCAGTCGTATCACCTTCACCGGCGTGACCCGTACGGCAACTATAAGCCTCTGCGGATTATCCCCGCACGCAACATGATCCACCTGTGCCACTTCGATCGTTTTGATCAGGTGCGTGGTATCAGCCCTCTGGCTGCGGCCTACAACACTTTCCGCGACGTCTATGAGGGTGTGGACTACGCCCTGGCGAAGATGAAAGTCGAGCAGCTGTTCGCCCTGGTCATCCACTCTGGCGGCATGTCCGGCACGGGAGAATACTCGCGAAACGGTGACGGAACCTACGACGTTGACTTTGGCCGTGGTCCAGTCAAGCTGGAACTGGACAATGACGACGATGCCAAGTTCCTGACAAGCGACAACCCCGGAAGCAATACCCAGGAGTTCATCCAGCTAGTTCTGTCCATGGCCATAAAGGCCCTCGACCTGCCGGTGAACTTTGTCGATGAATCCCGAACGAATTTCTTCGGGTCCAGAGCCGCCTGGATGCTGTACGATCGGTCATGCGTGGCCAAACGCCAAGTTGTTCTTGAGATGCTTCGCCGCGTTACAGTGTGGAAAATTCGCCAATGGATCATCTCCAATGATCTGACGTTGCCAAGCGGCATGACAATTCTGGACATCGACTTTGAATGGGTCCACGTCGGTATGCCCTGGTGGGACCCCGCCAAGGAAATCGCCGGTGATGTCCTGGCTATTCAGGCCGGACTCGACAACCCCTACCGCATCTGTAAGGAACGTGGCCGTGGCGAGTTCGAAGAGAACCTGCGTCTGATCGCTCAGGCCCAGGAGAAAGCTGAAGAGTTGGGTGTCACACTGAACTTCGCCATTCCTGAAGGAACCGAAGACAACGAACAGGACACACGGGAAAACGAAGAATACGAGGACAGCGATGACGATTGAAACTAAGCCAACACGCTTTCGCGGCACCACCTGCTTCGCTCGCAAAGACGAACTGCAGGTCGATCGCAAAGGTGGCAAATGGGAACTGGGCATCATCCGTGGTGTGTCTTTGAACACTCGCGGCGAAGCTCTGGGTCATGAGTTGTGGTGTGATGCTGACTTTGTTCAGAAGGTCTGCGACCTGACGAATGATAAGAACCTGGGCCTGAAGGCTCGCTTCACTCATCCCGGCCTGTCAGCAGACGGCGTAGGTACAAAGCTGGGTAAGTTCTTCAACGCTCGTGTGGTTGGTGACCGTGTGCTGGCTGACCTGCACTTCCAGGAAGCCGCTTACAACACACCGAATGGAGATCTGGCCACTTACGTTCTGAGCATGGCCGAAGACACTCCTGAAGACTTTGGCCTGTCGATCTGCTTCGGCTATCACGAAGTCAAAGAAGAAAACACAGATCCTGAAAACGTCGAAGAGTATGACATTCCGCTTCTGTCGGAACTCTACGCCTGCGACGTTGTTGACTCTCCTGCCGCCAACCCTGATGGGTTGTTCAAACGTGGTCAGGATGTGGCCATCGAAGCTGATGGCTTACTCTCTTACGCTCTGGGGCTTTCTGATTCGCCACCCGAGCAATCACTGTTCAATGTGGATGGTGACCGTGCCAAGCAATTTGTGGCACGTTTCCTGGCGAATCATGGACTTTCCATTACAAAGGAAGATCAGATGGCTGATGACAACCAGTCTACTGAAGTCTCAGAGCCTGTGGCTCCAACGAAAGAAGACTTCAGCAAAGACCTGATCCGCTACACCGAAGCGTTCGGTGCGGAAAACGGTGTTAAGTGGTTCACCGAAGGCGTTACCTTCGAGGACTGCCAGGCTCTGCACATTACGGCTTTGAGCGAAGCTCTTGAGCAGCTGCAGACCAACTCTGCCAAGCAGGTAGAGGAACTGACGGCTCAGCTTGCTGAAGCCAACGAAAAACTCGCTCAGGTTGATACCGGCGAGGAAGACGGTGCAGACTTCTCTGCTACCGAACGTAAAGGCGAACCAAAGGGGTTTGCCGCTATCCGTATCGCAGGTAAAGATTACTCCAACTAAGAAAGGTATGGACCTGTGGCAAACGATCTCTTTACAGTAGCGGACTTCATCTCCGATGCTTTGGATGTTGATCCAACGCAGACGACTGAAGTCTTGAACCAGTCTCCTACCGTGGCACGAGTGCCTATCGGTGACACTTCTGACGGTTCTGAAACCCATAAGTACAACAAGTACACGGGTGCTCCAGTCGTCGGCTTCCGCCAGGCGAACGCCGGTCGGGACTACGACCACTCTGTCGACACCGTCGTCACTGTGGCCTGTAAGATTCTCGACTTCTCATGGCGAGTTGACTACGCTGAAGCCAACGCATGGCGTCGTGGCCCTGAGGACCTGATTCGTCGCGAAGGTATCCGTCACCTGAACGCCGCTCTGTTCAAGCTGGAACAGCAGCTGTTCTACGGAACGGGCAGCCTGGGTGACAGCGACGGTTTCGAAGGTCTGGCCGACTCCAGCTACCTGAACCAGCTGTCTGACGACATGGTTGTAAGTGCTGGTGGTTCTACCGCTGACTCTCAGACCTCTCTGTATTTCCTGAAGACCGGCTTCGACGACGTTCGCTTCGTTACGCCAATCGGTCGTGGTCCTTCACTGGGTCAGACGATTGTGACTGAAGCCAACGACAGCAATCACCCCGTCTACTACACGCCTGCGAGCATGTACGTCGGCGTTCAGCTGGGTGGTGCTTACTCTGTCGGTCGAATCGCCAACATCGAGTCTGCTCTGGACGACGATGACATTGCAGAAGTTCTGTCTGCGTTCCCTGCAGGCATGGGCCCAAGTCTTGGTGTGATGAATCGAAAGGCTCTGCGACTCCTGCGGGAATCTCGCACTGCCACGACCGTCACAGGTGCCCCTGCACCATTCCCAAGCTCTGCGTTCGGCGTGGACATGTTCACGACTGACGGCATCGTCAGCACTGAAGCTGTGGTATCCTAATGTCGATCAATCGATCTCCTTTTGAGAACGCCCTCAAAGCGGGTCTGGACGCCACGCGTTATGCACATGGCGTCCAGATCACGTACAAACGTGGGGGGCTCTCACGGACTATATCTAAAGCTATTCAGGGTTACTCCCGCAAGCGTGAGATTGAAGTCGGCGACGAGGAGATCCTGGTGGAGTATCAGCAATGGCATATCGCCGTTGCTGATCTCGCCGCTTTTGGTATTCCACAGGTTCGGGACAAGATCACTCGGTACTCTGATGCCGACGGTTCCACCCGAACGTTCACCGTAGAACAGTTGGACCTGTCAGAATCCTGCTTCGACTGGGCAGACATCGGTCGAACGCATTACCTCATTCAGACTCGCCTCGACGGCGACGACGCGTTTGAGATCATCAACCCAAGTGGTTTTGATCTGGCGGGGAATCCCATCGACAATGTTTAAGTTCGATCCAGACCGGAAGCTGAAGCGAACAATCAAAACGCTCCAAAAGCGTGTTCGCGTTCTGAAGAAGTCTGCGGCCGAGCAAGTCATGCAATCCGCCCAGCTGGCGGGTGCAAGGGAAATTGGCAAGAAGGCAAAATCACAATTGCCTTCAGGCTACAAATACCTGTCACGCGGAATACGTGCCAGGGTCGTACGACGGAAGAAAGCCAAACAGCGGGTCGTCAAAGTAGGATTCGGTGTTGGTATGTCCCGCGACAAGCAGGACTCCATCGTTCGGAAGAAAAAGAACAAGCCAGCGATTCGCGGAAAGGGGGCCGGTGTTGGCATCTCGATCCGCAACATTCATTGGAAGGTTCTGGGTCTCAAGACGCAACAGCGTCGACATGAATCCGGTCAACCCACCGGAACCCATGGTGCGGACCCTCGGTTCAAAAACTTCATGCACCGTGCCGCCATAGCAAGCCGTTCGCGGGTATCGAGAGCGATGCGGAAGGTAGGCAAGGCTAAACTCAAAAAACAAGTGGCCAAGATCAAACAGAAAGCGAGATAATGGCAAAGATCCCAAGTCGCGGCACAATCCTGAAGACCGATATCGCATCGACTCTGACTGCTGTCGCTCAGCTGAATAGCATCAACGTAAATGGTATCGAGGTAGAAACCTTCGACGGTTCTACGCTCGATCAGCTTCTGCCCGGTAAGGTCCTGTGCCCTACCGGCTATGTTGAGTCTGGTGAGATCGCCATCGGCGGTTTCATGGACCCCACTGGCATGGCGTGGCTGACTGACCTGATGGATGATCCCATCGGTACTATCGGGGCCAACGTGGCTGGTGGTATCCCCGCTGAGATCACCTTCGCTGACTCCGGAAGCACTGCCTGGGCCTTCGTGATCGCTGGCGTGTCTCTGGACTTCTCTATCGAAATGTCAGACGGCGTGAAGTTCAACAGCACGCTGACATTGACGAACCTCCCAACTGGCTGGTAAGCCTGGAAAGTTTGAGTCATGAAAGCCCGACTGACGCAAACAATGCGAGTGTCAAAGATCACCGCTAAGTTAGAGCCAAAGGATGTAGTCTGGGAAGATGGTCTCCCCTACAAAACAGAGGGGACCATCATCGACCACCCACAAGCGTTTCGCCTTGTGCATGGTGGACTGGCTACACCCGAAGACGACGAATGCCGCGAACGTGCAGAAGCCATGAACGCGGAACGTCCCAAACTCGTTGGTAAACTTGCTGCCGCCCATAACCAGTACCTGGAAGACAACCAGGCGGCAATGGACGAAGCGATGGATGCCGAATTTGAAGCTCAACTTGAAGAGGATGATGAATAATGACACTGTCACGAGAAGCGTTTCTGAACGCAAAAATTGAAGTACCCCTGAACAAAGTCGATATCCCGGAACTCGGCGGTAGCGTGTACGTGAAGGGCATGACTGCCAAAGAGCGTTCCGCGTTCGAAGTCAGCCTCCAGACAAACGGCAAGCGAAGCCTCCGCAAGATGCAGTTGTTCCGCGAGATGCTGGTTGTCAAGTGCTGCTGCGATGAGCAGGGCACAAAGCTGTTCACCAAAGAAGACATGTCGACCATCGGCGACCTTCCCATCACTGTGGTGGAGCGTATCGTAGACGAATGTATGCTCGTCTGCGGTATGAAGGACGAAGATGTTGAAGGCATGGTGGGAAACTCCGACGACAGCCTGAACGACTCTTAGCATTCAGGCTGGCACGAATGGTGGGGACCGTCGATGTTGATGGTCTCCTTGATTCAATGACTCCGGAACAGTTCAACGAGTGGGTTGCATACGACATAGTCGAACCCATCGTCCACTCCGAACGTTTACAGGCTTGCCTCGTTCAGATGCTCTCCAAGTGGATGGGCCATGAGGTAGACTCCGAAGTCATCACACCCTGGCTCGAACCTCCGAAGTTCGATCCGGCTTCTTTGAGGAAACAGTAATGGCCAGTCTCGGTGACTTGGTGGTCGGCATGCGAGCCGACATCCAGAATTTCGAGCGTAAGATGACCAAGGTGGAACGCCGCCTGGGTCGTCTCGAAGGCAAGTTCCGTAAAGTCGGATCGGCCGTCGCGAGCGTAGCCGGAAAGATCAAGGGCCTTGTGGCTGCTTACGCAGGCATGAGGTTCTTTGGCCATGCTTTATCCGAGTTCACTCAGTTCGACGACGCTATGCGTATGGTCGGTGCCCGTTCTCAGGCCACTCAGAACGACTTGCGAAAGTTGACTGAGATTGCTGAGTATCTTGGCCGCACCACCTCTCATACTGCGACAGAGATCGCAGAGATGATGAACATCCAGGCTCAAGCCGGTTTTAAGCCAAACCAGATCGGCAATCTCATCGAGCCCACCGCGAACCTGAAGCGTGCCACCGGCTCTGACGCCGCCACGGCTTCGGAAGTTATCGCGTCCACCCTTCGCGTGTTCCAGATGGAAACCAAGGAAGCCACCCGTATTGCTGACGCCTTCACGTCGGCTACGATCGAGTCCATGGCTTCGCTGACGGACCTGGCTGGTGGTATGTCCTATGTGGGTGAGAATGTCACCTCGCTGGGCGTCTCGCTGGAAGAAACGCTCGGGTTCATGGCTGTTCTCCACAATAGAAATATAAAGGGAGAGCGGGCAGGTACAGCCCTACGCCGAACGTTCTCCACATTGGCCGCTGAAGCCGATCGCCTGTCAGGCGTGTTCAACACCCCTCTGAAGGAAGACGGCTTCTTCGTGGGCGTGCCAGAGGCTCTGCGGCGTATCAACGCCGCCACCAAGAACCTTGAAGGTGCAGAGAAGCTTCGCGTATTCAAGGAAGCCTTCCAGCTGCTCGGTATGGAAGCTGCTCTCGTAATGTCCGACAGCGTCGACCAGGTCGACGAACTGGTCAACAAGATGGGTAAAGCTGGCACGACGGCCAAAGACGTAGCCGAATCAATGGATGCGGGCTTCGGTGGTGTACTGCGGCGGTTTAAGTCTGCCTTCTCCGGGTTCATGATCCGCTTGGGTAGACTTATGGCGGCCGTAGTCACCCCCATCATCGAACGTATCACCAAGATGCTGAATCACATGGCCTCTGATGAAGTGATGGGCTCAATCGCTCGCCACTTGGAGAGTGCTATGATTCTGGTGGGTAACATCATCAGCAGCATCTCAGACGGTTCTGCCTGGGAGTATCTGGCTCTGACTCTGGAGAATATCTTCTCCGACATCCTGTACACGCTGGGCAGCAATCTGGAAATGATCCTGAAGGACGCGGCCCGTATGGTCCGGGACATCATGACTGGTAAGTACGACGACCAGCGTGACTACTTCAAGGCCAGCCGAATCATGGCGGGTGCAGGTCTGATGACCTCAGACACTACCATGGAGAACCAGCCACGCCTCCGACAACTGGAGGCGATCATGGAGAAGAACGGTGCAGCCACAGCTGAAGCCATCCGCAACATGGGCCTGGGTGACATGTTCAACCCCGCCAACAAGCTGTGGGAGGTTCTCGGCAAAGAGGTATTCCCACAGGGCCCTGGCGGCGTGGAACTGATGGACGACGCGGCCCCTGCTGCTCAGGCACCCTCTCACGCTGGTGCGGCTATGCTGCGTGGCAGCATGGAGGCATGGCAGGCTCAGTTCAGTCAGGCCAAGCAGGCTGAGAAGGTCGCCAAAGATCAGCTGGCGGTACAGAAGGACATTAACAAGAACCTGGAAGACTTCCCGCAGCAGGTATCTATTTCGTTCGGGAAGGTTCTCGCTGACAACGCTGTAGGAATCAACTGATGACAATCTCTTTCACAAGTGGAAACGGTATCTCTGGTCGCGAGGCGGAAAACAATTCCGGCCAAAGAACCTTCACGCACACTTACAAGCTGAGGACTACGGACCCCAGCACTGAGGGTGAATGGCAGGTCGGCTCCTTTCCCGGTCTGCCTGTCATCGGTGACATTCACCCGGACGACCCGAACGCCTATGTTCAGCGTATCCGGGTTGTCTGTAGTGACCCACCCAACGGTTGGACCGTTGTTGTCTACTATTCCGACGAACGTTCATTTGATCAGAACAACCCCAACACGCCAAACAACTCCGGCCCAGACGCCGATGAGGTGTTGGTAAGCATCTCGTCGGAGAACTATGAGGTTCTGATCGACAAGGACAAAGACGGTGAAGGGCTTGTCAACTCTGCTGGCGACCCATTCTACACGCCACCAACCACTCAGCTGACTCGCCTGAACATCAATGTGTCCTTCAACGCTACGGCGGTTCCGGGGGCATTGCTGACTCGCCTCGACCACGTGAACTCTATAGAGTGTACCGTGGGCAACATTGTGTTTCCCATGCGAACGTTGAAGTATGGTAACCTGCAGGTTGGCAACCGTAAGATCCGAAACGGCATTGCCTACTACCCGGTTTCGTACCAGTTCAAGCACAACCCCAATCGCTGGGACATCGAGGTATTGGACGCCGGTTTCCGCGAGATCAACGCTCGTGGGGTGGCAGTGGCAATTGTGGATGAAGACGAGCAGCCGATCAGCCAGCCTCTCCCACTTGATCAGTTCGGTAGGGCTCTGGCTACGCCCATTGACCCTGCCGACTACAACTACAAGACCTTCAGGTACTTCCAGGAAGTCGACTTCACAGACATGCCTGGAGTCTCGCAGTAATGCACACACTTCGACCAGAATTTGCTCATGCCCTCCAGCAGCTTGTCCGGGAATTCAACCAGGGCAAGTTGACCAACAAGAAGGGTCTGACGCAGGGCCCCAACGCCAACTGGCGGCCGATGCAGCTGGCCCGCACCACCGAGAACATCGACGCGGCCACGGACGTGGCTACACCTGGTAGTGGGACCGCCGAGATATACATCCCGGACCCTAACTCCGTGGCTGACCAGAAAGACAAAGGTTACGTGGCCGACACGAAGCCAGAGGATCGCACGGCGGGGGTGTGGAACTACGTTGCGCGTGAGATCAACATCACGAATCCTTTCGAGAATGAGATCGCGAACGACACCTTCATCACCGTTATCTACGTTCGGGGGCAGTGGCTCCCGGTCGTTGGTTCAGGTTCTGGTGGGGGTGATTGCTGCTGCACCTGTGTCTGCGTCGATCCCAACCTGCAGCACCCTGGCGGCTTTCCCACGATGCGGCACTGGAGCATACCGCTGTCTACGTCGGCATGGGTTCGTGCCACCAATGACAACGGCCACATCCGTGTCAAAGAAGCGTCCCGCTCATTCTCGTGGAACGCCACGACGGCCAGGTGGGAATACACGCTGACCACAGCAGATGTGGACTGGCGAAATGACAACGACGAAATCTCAGTACCCACGACGGTCACGGGTACCGCTTACATGCACTGGGAATCAACCACAGCCCCTGTCGTGATTCGCGTTGACTTTGACGCGACCGGCGACATTTTCATTCCGTTTCCATAATGCCACACATCGAATACGAACTACGCAAAGGCGATATCTTCCGCGGCCGTTGCACCAACACCTTTGAGCCGCGACTGGCGATCGGTGGCAGAACCAGTGCCAATACGTGCAAGCTGTGCGTGACGCCTGTTGCCGCACCATCGAACTCGTGCCGCGTTCTCTGGACTCCGAACGATTCCCAAGTCTACTGGTCCAGCCTGCCCAGCTGGACAGGAAACGCTTCCCTGACTTACCCGACCACGAACGTTCTCGGGAACGGCGTGTGGCCCAGCGGTGACCCGTTCGCTTACACGATCAACGGCAGCAACCTCACCTTTGACAACGACTCGCTGATGTCCGGGGCAATGTGGCAGAACACGGATCTGGAAAGTTTCCTGGCTGAGAATCCCGGCCCGATAGCCTGGATCATGGAAGACAATCCCTGTCAGGAAGGCCAGACGCGAGACTCCACTGTCGTCCGCGAGTTCAATCTCGGCGACACAAGCTACACAGTCCCGGCCGACCTGAATGACGTCCATGCCACCAACTCTGCCACTCAGGTCGCATACGGACCAACGGTCGCCCTGAAGGTCACGGAGACCATCTACGTCTTTAGTAGCCTCGACTGGCTGGGCGATTCCGGCGGTGCGGCCAGTAATCACAACATCAAGATCGGCGTGGTGATGACATCCGCGATCACAGAGCGGTGGTGCGTTGTGGCCCGCAGTTCTGGCGGTTCATTTGGTCAACCGCTGGTCCTGACGTTCAGTATCGAGGAAGTGTCCAGCGTTGTGGGGCCGAACGACTCCTATCAACTGGACGCTACTCTCTCGTGGAGTGACGCGGCCGCACTGCCTTCCGTCTACACCGGAGCAACCACTGACCTGAGCCGTGCGGTCACGGGTGGGGGCCCAGAGACACCAATCATTGGCCCATTTCAGGACCTCGGTGGTGGCGTGTACCGGCGGGCAGTCAGCGGCGTCGACTTGAACGAAGGCATTCTGGATGGCGACGACCCCGGCAACATCCTGTGGAGCAACAATGCCCCAAGTTGATTTCAAAATAAAAACGGTCGAAGTCTTCCGGCAGTCGTGCACAAACACAGCACGGCGAACAACGGCCGGCTTCGATCCAGTTTCGCAGGATGTGCCCGACTTTGAAATTGAGGGATTCATTCAAATCAACGCAGACGGGACGTGGTCGCAGACATCAACAGTAAACACGACTGGCGGCAGTGGCTCGATGCGACTGTGGCTGGCATGAAATCAGAACCATCATAGATGACCTAGTGGCAGCATCACCTGACCCATTGCAGACACCCGCGACCCAACCGAACGTTCAGGAAGGACACGCCCCGCTCGTCGGCACACGGACCAGAAGCACCCTTAAAGCCACACAGGGTACCCTGTGCGGCGATATCTCACTCAATACAACACCTATGCCGTATGGTGGCTGGAGGACCTCACAGAAGGTCCTGGACGCCCGTGCGGCTCACAACGGAAAGGTATAATCATGGCAGCAGTAGTAATCACTGGAACTGACGTTCGGCTGGTGGGCGGGGGTATCCTGGCCCGGACCAATCGGACATACGGCGAAGCGGTCACACCCGTTATGCCCGTCTATCAACTCACGGGGCAATACTTCAAAGCCGACTGCACTACAGAAAGTAAGGCCGAGGTACGCGGCATCACGCTCATCACCGGAGATCTCGACGGCCCCAGCATCCTGGTTCCTAATGGTTCCAAGCTGAACCTGGGGGCGGTACTGACGCAGGGCTTGCCCTACTACGTGGGTGCCACAGCGGGGACGCTTGTCCCTTACACGGATCTCGTCAGTGGCAATTATGTCACGCGGGTGGGGTTCGCTGAGTCATCCTCCGTCCTGCGGGTGGATATCGACATCACCGGAATCACAGTTCCTTAATGAATCAGGACCGTCATTGAGCGGCCGGGTGGGGGACGGGGTCCTAAGCAAGCCTTCCGGGAACGTCGCCCCACTTCTTTACACACAAGGGGTATAACATGGACAGTATGAAATTGATCGAACTTTGGGGGCCACTTGGTGGTATCGCGGCAATGTGTGGCTACTTGGTCATCAAGGCCATCCCCTCCATGCTCGAACGCCACGCGGTGGAGAGCAAGGAGACGCGAGAGTTGTTCCAGGAGGAACTACGGGCCGAACGGACCCAGCGGGAAAGCATGATGCAGGAGTCTCACCGAATGTATCGGGAACTGTCACGCGAGAACGCGGAGACTATGCAGCAGTTGGCAGCGACGTTCAAATGTCAAGGTCTGTCACGATAAAAACCCCGCCAGATTATTCTGACGGGGTAGGGGGTCATCCGAGTCGGGCCGGGTGGCCCTCTTTCTATTTGAACCTGTTAATGAACTCGAACACGAGGTATTCGAAGAAGGAGAACGCCAGGAACAGAATGGTCCCAATAAACAGGAGCAACGCAATCACATACACCATAGTCATCACAACCCCCTCCAGATAATGTAGAACAGAATCAGAAACACGCACACGGCCCCATAGATGGGCGTGCACTCAGTCAGAAAGCTGATCGATCGGGATGAGACGGATCGCCGGGTTCCCACCTGGCGTTTGAAAAGCATACTGCCCTTCTTTTGAAATCCCAATTTCCGGTCCCTGTCCTTCAGGGACTTCGAACCATTCGACGACATAGGGAAACTCCGGTTCAGGCTCTGCAAGGGCAATACCCTCGCAGATGCCTCCAAGTGCGGCGATGAATAAGATGGCGACGGTGATACAGACGGCGTAGCCGAGAAAGGTTCCGACACCTTCACGAGTTACTCTTGACATGGATGTTTGGTTTCTCAAACAGGGACTTGGGGACGAACAGAACGCCGGTACAGACGGCAGTGGCCACGCCAGAAATGGCGATGATGGCCGCAGTGGCCAGACTCCACCAGTCGAAACACTCGACCAGGAAGCAGAACAGATACCACTGTATGATGGTCAGAAACAAAAAGAGCCACTTCATAATCCCATGATCTCCAAAGTGTGACGGAACGGATTCCCCCCGAACGATCGGAGGGCAGATAACATCTTCGCCGCAACGACCTGCGTTTCCACCTGAGCGTCTGGCTTCAATCGCAGCTTGAACAGATGCAGATACGCCGCCAGACTCCCTGTCCAGATGAACGTCGTTTGCAGAGACAACGGCAGGACTGCTCGGGCCTGTTCCTTGGCCACACCTGCTTCACACATCTCCGAGTATAGCTCCTGGCACTCTTCAGCCAGTGTAGCTGCCCGATCTCTCAGCCGGTCACTCTCTGTCACCGGCAGATACCCTTCGCTTCCCTGCTTCGAGCTGCTTGACTGCTTTCGCATCGCCCACATGGGTTCGATACGATCGGAGAAGTCCACATACCTCCCACTAATCGAGTTGGCAGTCAACCCCACCTGGTGCTTGAACAACTGGCGTTCCACGAAGATGGGGCATTGGATGCGATACTGCAGTTGTGGGTGGCGGAAAGGAGACGTGTGCCCATGCTCCACCAGGTAAATCAGCAGATCTCGGTCCCGGTCGCTGAACTCTTCGACTTCCTTACCGTATGAGACTCGGGCTGCATTGACGATCATCCGGTCGTCGCCAAGTACCTCTAATAGTTCCGCTTTCATGGATCACCTCTGTAATGTGAAAAGTTGGTGTTTCTGAGAGTGTATGAGTCAGCGGCAAGGGCAGACTCAAATCGTCAAACTGGATGCGGACTCGAATGTGCCCTCCCGACGAACGGAAGCCGGTGAGGCATCCAGTCTTGTTCTGCAGGCATTTGATTGGGCCGATGTATCGCAAGCGTTTCATCAGAAACCCTCCGGGTACAGTTCGCGGATGCGGGCAAAGGCGTTGCGTTTATACTGCTCAACCCGTTGCCGTGAGATCTCCCACTCATCCGCCATACTCTGCATGGTCACACCAGCCATGAGTCCAAACAACGTTTCTTCTTCACGGTCTGTGAGGCCCAGCATCCCCCGCTTGGCTTCCAGTTCCTCCCCCATCCGAACGTATTCCTGCCAAGGCTCTGGCCGGTCCTCCACGAAGACCTCCAGCATGGAGGTCCCCTCGGACACAAGGTTAATCGCTCCAACGCGATGCCGTATCAGTTTGGCCCAGTTTCCCAGTTCCGATCTCATACACCGTCTGGCGTACGTCGCAAACGAAGTCCCCCTGGTAGGGTCCCACGTTCGGATGGCACTCAGGAGACCGAAGCAGCACCGGCTATACTGCTCTGTGTCTTCAAGGGGCATGTTTGAGTCACAGGGGCGGAGGTAACCCCCGGCCTCCATGAGAGCCAATCCGTTATGCTTCTCGAACTTCTCAGACTCTGTCATAGAGTCCCACTCTTCAATCATTTGTCCAATGACATCAGTCATTTTTGATCAATCCCCAAATAAGCTGTTGTAATCGTCGTGTTCACTTGGCAGGCGACAAATGTCCCCGTCGACTACCAGTATACCTTCATCGGCCATCTTGTCAATAACACTTTGGTAAGATCTTCGCTTTTTCCCAAGAGTGTTCAGATCCAGTTGTGGGTGTTCTTTCAGAAGTGAATGCACGTGGGATCGAGTCTTCGCCTCAGCGGCCCGCTCTTTCGCCGCTGCCTTATTCGCTTCCTGATCTGCTTTCTGGAGTTCCCGCCATTCGACGAGGTCCATGAACCGGGCTGACCAGTCTTTTTCATCGAAGTCAAGCTTGTGTAGCCCAAACTGATCATCTCGTCCTCCCATTCGGATTGCCAGTTCATGTTTTCCATCTCCCATGTATTCGGACAAGCGGCCAAGCAGCATGTAGTTCCCCGCGAACTCCGCGATACCGGCCTGGCTCAAATCTTCAAGGTTCGGTGCGTCTGAGTAGTCAGTCGACTTCTTTACATGGTGGGCAAGGATCATGGCAGCGGGTGTGCATGCCTCTTTGAACCTTCGCAGGGCTGGCCCGACTTCTGTCAGGTTCGTCGTAGAAACCCCAGACAGCCCCATATAGAGCGGATCGACGATGACGACTTCGATTCCAAAACGGAGTACGGCTTCACTAACTGCATCACAGTCCTCGGGGTCTGGAAGGTTTGGAAAGTGCAGCGTCTCGACTCGGAGTTCATCTCCAACGTCATATCGACCAAGTCCCCGCGACTCAACAGCCCGGCGAATACGTCGCATAGAGCCGCGAGCGGAACTTTCTCCTGTAATGAATAGCGTACGTCTTTGTCTCGGCACTCCAAAGTGACCGACCCAAGGCGTCCCGGTGGCGAGGGCCACTGCAAGGTCACTAAGAAGGGTAGTTTTGAGCGATTTTTGTTTCGCCCCGATGACAGTCGGCTGATCAACCGAGAAGGCATCTTCAACAATCCAATCAATTTCCTCATCACACACCTCCCACAGTTCACCAACGCTTCGCCCTGAGAACTTACCCAGGGTTGTGTTGGTCGACCGTTCTTCGATCGGCTCCATTTCGTTAATCGTTCTGATCAGGTCAGGGTCGCTGATGTCCGCAGCATCCCCACCTTCTGGCAGTTCATACTGACGGGCCAACTCCACCACCCGAACGTTACACGAGTCCGGCAGCAGGGTCATCATCTTCTTATACCACTGTTCCCCCTGAATGTCGTTGTCAGGCAGAACGATGACCGTCTTCCCGTCCAGTACAGACCAGTCAGACTTCTGTGGTGATGAGGACCCCTGCGTGCCTGTCGTGGCTACCACACCCAACTCCGTAAGAGCATCGGCAGCCTTCTCACCTTCAACCACATAGACCAGATCAGCCTGCGTAACATCCGGAAGATTGTAGACCGGCCGTGGGATCGGCATCCCTTTGGCTTCCCACATGCCATCCGCTGTGGCACTGATCTGGCGGAACTCTTTGCTTCCGTCTTCCTTGTCATACCGCAGGACTTGTCCGATGACTTCGCCGTTGGCTTCGCAGTAGTCGTAGATCTTGGAAGGATACCCCAAGGACCGCTCGAAAAGATCAATCCACTCACCAGGCGTCTCCAGTCTTCGAGCTTCTTTCTTCACACGTTCGGATGGTTGGTAGTCTTTGCCTGCGAACAGGTCAGACTCTGGTATCCCCATGTTCTGACAGATCTTGGAAGCACTGCACCCATGCGAAAAGCACTTCAACAGCACATTCCCCGAATCACCTTCAGTAACCGCCAGATTGAAGCCAGAGTCCTGAGTACCATGACCGGGGCATTGACCACGCCCCGTGTTATGGTCATACGAGAACCCCTGGCTTTCCAGGTGGTTAATGAAGTTGTCAAATGGCGTAGTCATCATCATCCCTCCAAATATCAAAGAGACCCCAGAGATCCGGAACCGCTGTTTTCGTCCGTCCGGGTTTGTACCATCGCACCTGGTGTCCATACTGAGCACAGTCTTCGCGGGTGATAGACTTCTTCTCACCCGAATCGAACTGCTGCCAGAAGGTCCTCTCGTCCACCGGGAACCACCAGGTGACTGGCTCATCTGTTCGGGTCTTCAGCACTCTTTCGTTCCAGTGCATCATCAACCCGCACGTACAACCAAACCGCCAGCGTTTTCGCATGTGTTTGATCTGCTTGGCTTTGTTCTTCTTCTCGGTGTAGGGGTTCAGCGGGAATGACGCCTGGCTGCATACCTTGGCATCAAAGATCAGCTGTTTGTCCAGTCCATTCATCACACCCTCATAGTCAGGGAGGCTGGCCATCGGGATAACCTTGCTACCAAGGTGGGTACACTGCACCCCATACTTCCCGATGTCCGCCCAGCCCAGGGTCAGGAGTCTGGCAGCTTCTTTGCTAATCAGCTTTTCAAACCCCCGACCGGTCAGCTTTGTGGGAATCATTCATTCCCTCCATCATACTGAGTACCATAACCCCACCCCCAGTTTCCCGTCACCATCAGCCGTGGGAATGGTAGGCTGTAGATCTCAGCGGCTTCTGTCCGATCCTGGGCAACAAACCGGCGTTCAATGAACTGAATCTGTTGCTTCATGTTCAGAAGGACCTCCACACTTACCTTGTCCCCATCCTCACTGACAACTCTCCCCGAACGATAGAGAAGCGTCAGGGTATGCTGTTTGGCTTGTGATGGGTAACCCTTCTCCACCCACCACACCGTCGAGCCAATGGCCAGTTTAGCCGTTCGGGCCTTTCTCTTGGCTCGCCTCGTCGACGCCTCAGACATCACCCAGGACAGGCACCACGTCGCGAGGTAGGTCAGGACAACGAGGAAGACCGGGCCGGGGTGTAGACAGACGTATTCATAGATTCTGTTCATGACAGTTCCTCATACACAAACCACACGAGACCGTTGACATCCAGCTTCATGCGGTTGCCTGTCAGACAATATTCCTGAGTCACAATCATCATTCTTCTCCCTCGTCAAAGAATCCCTTGCAAGCCTCCCACATGTCGTATGGGTCGGTCTCATATTCCGCACTCAGACATTCGGGGCGCAGGAATGACACCCCGCGTTTGTTGGGCATTCGGGGAGGGATGATCTTGACCTCCCACTCGATGCCGTTGTTGTCCAGGAGAACGAAGGCACCCACGCCGCCCTTCTTACCATCCGAACGTCTCATCCTATACCAGTCTCTCATCCTATACCAGTCTCTCATTGTGATTCCAGCTTTCTTAATTGGTTTATGGCTTCAGTAATACCGTTGTACAACGCGGTTCTCGACGCCAGGACTGAGGCACTTTGACCGCAGGGACCACTACAATAGTATTGCCTCAGCTGCCTCAGTTGCCTCAGTTGCTCCCTCAATGGAAGTTCCCTCCAGACGATGGGGTCCTTCTCCCATGTTGGATTCATTCGAACACATGCTTTCCATTTTCGATGATTGTCTGAAGGTTGGCCAAAGCTCGCCAGGCTACCTTCACGTCGTGCAGAATACCATCATCCACGTCGAACGTACCGGCTTCTGCCAGATGACGCCCCAGGCAGTCCAGGTGGTCTGTGGACTTGTCCTTCGCCCAGTGCAGTGGCTCACCAGGGTTGTGCTGGTCGTTGCCAATCTTTGAGCAGCGGGCGACGGCCTTCAAGGCATCAGGGAAGTAGTGGATGCAGCCGGTGGTGATGGGATAATCCTTTCGAGTCACTTCGAGTTTATCTGCTGGTTTGATACGGTAGATAATATAACAATCTGGGCTGAATTCGTTAATAGTAGCACCTAGCACCCCCTCAAGGCCCTGCTGTTGGTAAGAATAGGGGTGGGTTGAGTAGATCTGTATCTCCCCTTCGGGGAAGATAAACATCCATGCTTCCCCCTCTTTTGGCTGCCGATACGTGACGATTGACCAACCGTCGCTCAAGGCCAGTGCTACCTCTGCTTCGAATTTGTCTTTACGTTGTCTCTGTGATTCATAGCTCATCTGTTCAGTTCCTCCCGATTAATACGAATCGCGTTCTCAATGTTCCGGTGTGTTTCGTCCAGCAGCCTCCTGGCTGCCTGAGCGAACTTCTCTCTACGTTCGGCTGGCAGGTCTTCTACTGCCCAGACCAGCCTGTCCACGTCTATGGCCAGTAGAACCGCATCGGGTTCGAGGTTTGACTTGGCCATGTTGTGACGATACCACAGTGGCTGAAGATTGTCAAGTCCGAAGTAGGTCTCAGCATCGTGAATCTCCGAATTGAAGTCTGAAACAGGCAGGATGTGGTCAATCTGCCACTTTCCCCGCCCGGCCCCCCATGTCTCCCATGTCATGTGAGGGCTATAAAACTGCTCTTCTATGTGGGCCCGGAAGACCTCCTTGTCTCCCAGGGACTCTGGTATCAGCTTCGCACTGCCCAGTTTCTTTCTGGCCCTGTCACGAGCCTGTCTCCAAGCCCGTGTCGCCGGGTTCGGATTCATCCTCGCCCAGTTGCATGGTCGGCATTGGTTGCGACTGTTCCATGCCAGGTTAGGGTGCATAGCAGAGTTCTTACCACAATAGCGACACATCCGAAACTCTGTCATTTCGCATACCTCACCGCCTCAAATCCTTCGACAGCGATAGGGCATCCTTCCGCCCATTTCGGGGTTTGCTTCATGACTCGCTCAAAGGTCGGCAGGTCATGCAACCAGTCACCCTCCGAACGTTCGGCGATGATCTCGTCGTGTACGTGGCCGATGAGATGGAAGCCATACTCTTCAAGGTTGAGCATCGAATTACACAGCAAGTCGCGGGCCACAGCCTGTGTGATGTTCTGGGCGATCAGCGGACCATACAGCCGTTTGTTCTGCAGTTGAGGATTATTCCCCACCATGCCCTTGAACTGGATGGTTTTAACCTTCTTTGGTTCCATCAGTTCAAGCTGAGTCTTCACGACCAGCCGGTCCATCCACTTCATCGCCTTCGGTGGTACGAAGACTTTGTGGAGGTATCGGCCATCGGGTTCGTCGAACTTGACACCAATGCGGGCTAAATTGTCCAGGACTCCATCAGAGCCGTCGAACTCAATCACGCCTTGGTATCCCACCGTCCATGGGGCCGTCTGTTCAATCACCTCCGGGTGGAGGTATCGAAGCGATCTACCAGACGGGAGGGTGATGCGGAAGGCTGGCAGATAGGTGTCCTCATACGAGAAGGCCACCATTCCAACGTTCGTGGATTCTCCGGTCTCCACAACCCGAATGGATTGCTCACCACACTCAGACCACATTTGGCGGATCGCCGGGTGGGCCTGTCGATATGCTCGGACTACCTTACGGGCCTCCCGAATGCTGATCTCGATACCCATGTTGCTACACTGATCGACGAATGGCACATCGGACATACCGTAGCCACAGCCCAGCACGGCCATCTTGCCGACCTGCCGCTGTGCCTTCGTCACATCCTCGTACGCCACACCGTAGATCTTGCTGGCCATGATCTTGTACAGGTCTCTGCCGCTCACCAGAGCGTCCAGAACCTCCGTTTCGCCTGCCAGCCATGCCAACACCCGGACTTCGATAGCTGAGTAGTCAGAGACCAACAGAGAGCCTTCAGGGGACTCGATAAACGATCGGAGGGAAGACGACAGGGCCACCATCGCATCAGGCCCCATATCGCGGGACAGCTTCAGCGTCGAGGTGGTATCGAGGCGATCACGGAACTCGGCAATCTCATCCACCGACATGCCCCCACGCGGGAAGTTCTGTGGCTGGATCGCACGGCCAGCGAAGCGGCCCGTGGCCTGGGCACCGTAGTAGACGGCACAGCACCGGGCCCGCTTGTCGCGGCTGGCCCGTTTCCGCATAGCGGTCAGCTTGCTCACGCTCGTCAGGCCTGCCTTCTTTCGGAGTTCCAGCACTCGGCCCACGTCCCCGCCGATCTCTGCCGGGTCGATCTTGTCAAGCGTTTCCTTCCGAATGTTCTCCAGGTCAGACAGGGCAGCGTGCGTTCGCAGGTACTGGCGAAGCTGCTCATCCTGGCCCAGAGACTTGACCGGGAACTCGCCCCCTTTGGTCAGCTTCTGTAGCTCGCGGTTCGCATCGCTCTCCACCTGCTTGCGGAGTTTGTCACCCTTCTCTGCCGCTTCCAGGGCCAGGGGCAGCCCGTTCGCGTTGATGCGGGTGGTGAGACGCCAGATCTGACGTTCCCAGTCGTTCCACTCTGGCAGCTTCCGATCAACCGCACGTTCAGCCACAACATCCTGACGGCAATACTCACACAGCTTCTTACGGTCTTCAGCACTCGGGGTGCTGTAGTCGTATTTCACTGGCTTACCGAACAGGCTCAGCTGGCCGTTCGTCTCGTACGCTTCCCACTCTGACGTGACCTTTCGGACGGCCAGAAGCTTCATCAGGGCATTACCCTCCAGATCCTTCTTCGCGTCCGTACCGATGTCCAGCGTGGCTCCTGCGTTCTTCAGCGAGCGTGGCAGCGAGAAGTAGGCTGCTTTGCCCGCCGTACACGTCCACTTGTCCACCTCCATTGCAGGCCAACCCAGCTTGGTGCCTACCTCATTCCAGATATGGTACTCGAACTCGGCGTTGTGGGCATGGAAGACATAGTGTTCACTCTTGGCGGCTTGAAGCAGGACGTTCGGGAGGGAGGAGTCCTCGAAGCAGTCCTGCACCATCACCGGCCCATCATCCACAGCCCACGCAAAGCACATGATCTCGGTGGAGAACTCTCCATCCTGCCATTCTGCATAGCCCTGGGGGCCGAGGTTCGCGATGTTCCCACCCGAACGTGTTTCAAAGTCAAAGAATATGTGTCTCATGATAATCTCCGGGCATGAAAAAACCCACCTCCCAGAACGATGGGAAGTGGGCACGTTCCTGACAGAGAGCGTCCGGCCCTGATTAGGGGCCCTCTCTGCCACAACGATTAAGCGGCCATTTGTTTGGGCTCTGCCCACCTCAACTCGTGAAGTGGGGGATCGCCGGGACTACGATACCGCTTTACTCAAGCCCTTAGAAGGGCACGTCCTCTCCGAAGGCTGCGGCATCCACGCCAGCGAAGTCCTCTTCGACATTACCACCGGAACCACCCAGTCGCTCTCCGTCGTCGACCTTCAGGATGGAGTTCAGGAAGAAGCCCACTCCGTTGGACCCTGTGTCGTAAGCGAACGCCGTGACGTTGACTGCCACCTTGCAGCCAGGGTAGAAGGTGTCGTCCAGCTCATCAACAGAGACGCCGATGTACTGACCTTCGTTGTCCCGCAGGACGCAGCGTGGACGCTGCTTCGAGCGGGCCGCGAAGAACGTGCGGCCCTCATAGGCATCCTTGCCTTCGCGGTCGGTACTGCCATCCCGGAAGGGAGAGCGGAGATTTTTGGGGATCTTGTTTCCCCACTTGGCAGTAGCCGCAGCATGGGCCGCCGCTTTGAGTGCAGACAGGTCAGCACCTTCGTCGAAGATAAGTTCCGCCGAGAATTTCTTCTTCTCTACGGGATCATCCGCGTTCATGCTGTCGGGAGTTACCAGCTTTGGAAAAGCCAGTGTACAGACGGGAGTAGTGATTCGTGTTTCGCTCATTCTCCAAAAACCTTTCGCAATGAGGCTTGATCGACGCCCATCTTGTGGGAGTCTTCGGGTGCAAGCTCAACCCCACGATCGGGTCGAGCAGAAATGTCGGCGATTGCATCTTCACCCAGCAACTTCTTAATCTGGGTGGGAGTTGGCAGCTTTCTCGCCAGTTCGTTGGTGTCATATCCATGACTCTCCAACATCTCAAGGACCTCCGCGTCCTCGATGGTCCAGGCCAGTCGTCCTTGCTTTTCGACCAGCTTGTATCCAGGGACCAATGTAGTCCCCTCCTGCAAAATGTCAATCGCTTTTTCTTCCAGTGCCCGGAAGAAAGCATTGACCACGGGCTTGCGAGTCAGCAGTTGACTCATGCGTTCAGGTTCAATGACTTCGCCCCTTTCTATCATTTGGTTAATGTCGTCCACGTCCTCAATGATCGCAGGGCATTCACCCATTCGAGGACAAAACTGGCAGTGACTGCCATCGTCAAGAACCACAAGGTCGGTGTCTGACTTGTCAATGGCAACAGTCGCACGTACATCTTCTTCAAACTGATCCAGCCTTTCGTTCGTAACACGCCACGACCTGCGGCTATCATCGTGGATGATGTTGGCCGGTTGAACAACCACCACCCACATTTCACGAGTCTCATTTGCCCTCCGAACGCAACTCATGTAAGACATAAGCTGCGGATTCTCAACAGGATCCACGTACACTCCCTGGCCCGCCTTGAAGTCAATGATGACCAGGTGGGTGGGCGAGTCAATCAGACAGTCGATCGTACCGCCGAAGTCTTCGATGGATGGGTGCCGAACGAACTTCTCCAGTTCAGGTGTGGTGTACCCGCAGAGATCGCTCCACTGCTTGATTGTCCGCTTGTATGCCAGGATGTGATTGACATCTTCCTCGGTTACAGTGTAGCCATTGATATCCTCCAAGTAGTGTCGAGCAGGGTTGGTGTCAAAATGCACACAGTTTTCAGCAATTGTATGCAGAATCGTACCCCGGTTGCTGTACACCGAGTCATTGCCCCCCTCCGAACGTACCACGTTCAGTGAACCGGGGCATTTCATCCAGCGTTTAGCCCCCGAGGGGCTGTACCGTAGGTGCATGTTCCTTCCTTTCAATCTCTCCGCGTCGGATAGGGACATCGGTTGGCCCCTGGATGCCAAGCACCACCTTAGTGCCTGTGACTTTTTGGACTACCAAAGTAATCTCTCCATCAGCAATGTCAATCGTTTGTCCCGGTTTTCTGGTCAGCCAGAGCATCTCGTTTCTCCATTCGGCTTGTGAACTTGTCAATGTGACTCGGTTGGGTCTCAGTGTACGACAGGAACATCCCGTCGAGATCCTCCCACCATGCACGGCCCGTCTGCGGATCAAAGTTGTACACAGACTTGCCAATTACCTTGCGGTACTGCTCAGTTACTCTGATCATCCATCTTCCCATTTTCTTTTTCATCCCATGCGAACGACAGGAAAATGTCCCGTTCAGTCTGTCCGCGTCGTGAGTACCAGAAGCACTGCCCGCCTGGCAGAAACTTCACATGCCACGCCCCCTGTGGGTGTGGCTGTGTGACCTTAAATCTATCATCTTCCTCCATGTCTGTCAAGTTCATTGCGAACAAATCTGTGGGAATTGGACGATCATTGAACTCGATATCGGTGCCACGCAGCAGACGTTCGGTGATCTTTTCTGCCGAGTGGAGGGATCGCTGGATGGGTTTCGAGAACTGCCCGCCAGGGTACTCAAACATGTACTCCATGATCTCCAGGTCAAAGTCCTCGTCGTCCTCCATCATGCTCTTCTCCACAAGAGCGATGCCGGTCAGTTGCCCATCATCCTCCACCTCCCGATCGCACAGAGCGAAGGCCACGGCACTGCCCTTCTTCATGTGGTACGAAGCCATGCGGATCATCTTGTCGGGTGGGATCGGGCAGTATTCCAGGAAATCTCCGTATCCATCCTGCCATTCCCCGCGTCCCTTGACTGTCTCGTAGTGCCAGCGTATCCTGAAGCGGCTTGCGTATGGTATCCAGTCGACGGGTTGGATTGACACCGCCGTAGGTTTGGTGATTATGTGGAGTGCGTTTCTCAAAACAGGAGTCCTCTCAGAAAAATTATGGGGGTGGGGGGTAATTCCTACGCCATTGGCGGGTTTTGGTCCAAAAAGTGCCAGGCGTAGTAGTAAATACTGATCAGAAAGATCGCGTAACAGGTCAGCTGTTCTTTTGTGAAAACCATTGTGTAGTCGTTCAAAAAATCCATGCCATTTTACTCCAAAGTTGATCAGGAATCGTCTCACAATTTCCTCCGAACGTTCGTGTGGATTGTTCGGTAGCAAGTGTAGCAGCTTATCGGTGTGGTGTCAAGCAACTCTTGAGGGAAAATCCGAAGTTTTTTCTGCTGGGCCACTTCGCCTGCCTGCGAGAAAAAAGCCCCTGTTTCGCGGGACTTTGTTACGCTGGATCTCCATAAATCCGCGATAAATCCGGTATTTTCTCAAACCATACACTTGTCCGCCCCTAAAAACTGGGGGTGTTCAGCGGTACACTTTAGGGATTACTGGATGTTCATCATAGGGGTGGTACATACCCTCCCTTGTAGGGAGAACACGGACCCTTCCCATGACAGCTTTTCAGTACCTGGGTGTAAACCTGTTCAGTAAGTTCATCCTGTTTTCCCAGAAACGAGAAAAACACGCCACGCGGGAAAAGATCTATTTTCTTTCTGAGGATAGTCGATAAGATCTCTGCAGCATCCGGCCACCGCTACACTGACGAGCCTGGCCACTTTTCAACCGTCAGGGAGACAACCGCTAATGACATACACTGAAACCGCCACCGTTCATTTTGAGGCAGGAGTGAGCTATTACCGCATCCGCTGGCCTCACCTAGAAGCCAAGCCGGACATCACCGCATTCGCCATGGATTACGTCATGACGACTACAAACGGAGAGCACCGGAAGCGCGTTTACATTGCCTCAGATCGATTGCGACAGGCCACCGCAGACCTTGCGAGGCTCTGTGATCACTGGACAGCCAAGGGGTTCAACGGGCGTTATCAATATCGCCCTGCCCACTAGCCACAACCAGACCACAACACACACACACACACACACACACACACACACCTCTGCAGCTTGGTCACATATTCATTTGGAGTTTTTTCCATGACATCACACATCTACAAATTCGGGGATCGTGTCCGCGAAATAGAACCGCTTTGTTCAGAGGGCCGGGTGGGCACACTGATAGACTGCGGCACACCCCAGCGCGATGGGGACGTTCGCTATCTGGTCCGCTGGGATGGTGACACAGTTAAATGTGGCTGCCGTCAGTCGAATCTGTTTCTCGATGTTGCGGGAATACCCTAATATATCGGCGTTCACTGTACATGTCAACACCTGTTTTCCCAAAAACGAGAAAAACACGCCACACGGGAAAAGATCTATTTTCTTTTTGAGGATAGTCGATAGGCTGTGACTATTGGACATCGCAAGTATTCAACGGTCGGTATCGATACCGGCCCGCCAACTAACCACTCTTGCCGGAATTGTGACCGGCAACAACTCAACCCCTAAAAAGGAACTCGATCGAATGTGCATTATCTTCCATAAGGAAAAAGGCGTACAGTTAGACAAAGAGACGCTCGAAGACATGGCGTTTTTGAACCCGGACGGATTCGGCATCACGTGGCTCGACACGGGCACAACCAACTGGACACGTGAGGATCACGTGGCTGTAAAGTGGGGTTTGTCAAAACGACCGTTTGTCCTGCACATGCGGTATGCCACTGTCGGCAAAAAGAATCTTGCCAATTGCCACCCGTTCGAGGCTGGCCAGCATGGCAAGCTCTACATGAATGGCACGATCAAAGGGTTTGCCAATGAGGATAAAACCGACACCGAACAGTTGGCAATGGTCATTGCCAATATCGACGACCCTACCGAGTTGCTGGAATCTTTCGAAGCTCGGTTCTGCCTTGTCGACGAGGATTGCAACGTTACTCGGTATGGTGACTGGATCGAACATAAAGGCTACTGGACCAGCAAAGAGGTTGACACATGGTTTGGCCACGGGGGCAGTGGTATTCAGACGCATTCACCCGAACGCCATCTGGTCGCGGTCTATGGTACCCTGAAGTCTGGTTTCCGCAATGACTACCACCTTGACGGTGCAACGTTCGTAGACTGGGGATTCACGCAGGAACGGCACCGACTGGTTATTTCTGGTCTGCCCTTCCTCATCGAAGGGACCGACGATTTCGAACGTGGTGAGAATGTGGAAGTCGAGATTTACAGTGTTTTATCCGAGACACTGGCACGTCTCGACAGGTTGGAAGGGCATCCCCACTTCTACAAACGCAAAAAGATTCCCATTCGTTCGCATGGATCAAAGACAACGGGTCGAATTCTGATGTATTGTTGGGTGTACTTTGTCGATGAGTCATACGATTCGCAGACGGGTCAATATCATATCGAATTTCACGATGATCAGGGTGTTCACATGATCGACATGGATCAGGACATTGCCCCGTTTCACCCAGACGACGAAGCAAATGCCCATGACGATGGGGACGACTTCATTAACGCGACCAGCTACGGGAGCCACTGATGCCCCGTAATCTCACGAACATTCGTATCCAACTAACTGCCGATCTTGAACAGCTTGGTGCCCCGCTCATCCCAGCAGCAGCAGCACTTGACAACCAGCTAAACCAAATCACAGAAAAACCATTAATCATGCCACATACATACACCGAGCACATTCACTCATCTGTTGACCTGTCAAGCCTCGGTCTCACCGCTACCAGTGATGGGATCTGGATCCATGAAGACGATGCTGTTGTCACTGTGGATTACTATACCCACCACATTAATGACACCATCGAGTGTGACCAGTGTCACGAACGAATGCACCGTGACAGTGAAGACCAGATATCTACCGACGATGGGCTGGAATTCTGTTCAGTCTCTTGTGCAGAGAACGCAGGCTATTGGTATAACCCGGCGTCTGGGGAGTGGACAGACGACCCGCCCGGTGGTGATTTGCAAGGCTACTATGACCAATCCAATCGGATGGACCCTGCGTCTCACACCCACCCGTTCCTCATCGGTATCGAGGTTGAGAAAGAGGATGGTGACGCACGCCAGACTGTTATGCGTTCGGCGAATAAGTTGGATTGGGTGGCTACTGCCGACAGCAGTCTTTGCGACGATACTGGTTATGAACTGGCAAGTCCTGCCTACAATCTCACCCGTAATTGGGATGAGATTATGGGCCACCTTGACCGGCTGTCAGAGTATATTGATGCTGAGGGATCTCCCAGTTGCGGGACACATATAACGGTATCGGACTACCGACTGCGGGAGAGTGAGACAGCCTACAACACGCATAACTCCCAACTGGTTGAGCGGTTGGGTCAGTTCCCGTCTCTGCTCGCGCTGCTGTACCCAACGCGAGCCCAGAACAGCTACTGCGAAGAGTCAACCAAACGTAGCGTGCTGTCGATGGCTGATCGCATGGCGTTCGTCAACGCCACAAAAGACGGTCGCGTTGAGTTCCGAATCTTCCCAGTCACTAAGAATGTGGAGCAACTCAAATGGCGTATCCGGCTGATCCGGTGGGCTCTTGAGAATCAGGGTGCAGCTTGCGGGTATCTGCGGAACAGTCTCACAAACCCCGCCAGCCAGTTGTATAATATTCTGGCCGAACGTCTGAAACCGGCACGCATCGCAGAACTGGCAGAGAAGATTGATGCGAAGCACCGCAACTATGATATGTCCCCCAACTATCTGGGCATTGATATTCGGGAAGCTTCACGGCAGTGGTATTGCTATGCCAGAAGTCAGAATGAAATCACCTTGCCCAGTCCACAGCCTACAAGCCCGATGGAGGCGTACCTGCGTGGCTTGAATGCCGCTGGATTTATTACAACGGCAGTAGGCAGTCACATGGTCACCACGTCCGAACGTCCAACATTCATTAACGAATTGGACAGAATGATTTGGCAATCCCAACGAGACGCGTATCGCGAAGAGTACGGTATTAACTTTCCGGGAGGGAACCACCCATATCGCTATGGTGAAATGGAGGAAGAAAAATGCTGGACAGGTTACTGTACAATCCAGCATATGAAGTATTGGCGGTTGTTCGGGTATGAAGCACCTACCGAGGTAATGATGCCCCTCGTGACCGGGCACAATCTCTATCTGACCCGCAGGGGGACTGGAATGCTGTTGGATGACAGAGGTTGCACTGCACGCGGCAGAATGTCCTTTGACCATATTACTCAATACGATGTAAACACGGGTGATATCATGGACGCACTAACCCGGCGGACCCTCACCAATAACGATGACCGGAACCGCTTCCGGCGTATACAGCAATATCAGCTTGTCGGCATCATCGTAGACGGTGGCAGACGACAAATTACCTTTGCTGACACCTACCGTCGATCCCAGCCCGAACCCCGACCGGCCCCTACCGGATGGCTTGCCAACACGCCCTCCTTCGCCAACATGCCCTCCTTCGTCAACATGCCCCCCTTCGTCAACATGCTGACACCCGACCCTGTCGAATTCTAAACCTCCCCACAATCCGATTCCTCTCTCAAGGCCACCCGTTCGTTCGGGTGGTCTTTTTTCGTTTCTGGTCCAGACCATAGTTTGGGCACCATCGCGAGCCCCGCCGCCCCGCCGCCCAGCCTCTCAGCCACCTCACCAGCCACCTACGAGCCACCTACGAGCCCAGCCGTCTAGCCTCTCAGCCGCTCAGCCGCTCAGCCGCCCAGCCGCTCAGCCGCTGGCCCCCACCCATGAGCCCAGTGCTGGATTCCCAAGGGCCCAGCACAGCCGCCCAGCCACCCGATGAGAAAAGACGCTCTTTTCTCACCTCCGCATGGCCCGCCTGAGAGCCCGGCCGCCCAGCCGCATGGCCCTGCCCAGCCACCCAGCCCCATGACCCCCCACGCCCGCCCTATGGCCACTGACGTATGCACAGCGGCATAGCGGCATAGCGGCATAGCACCCCCTTCCCCTGCAAGGCCCCTGAGAGCCCGTCTAAGGGCCTATCCCCCTCCCTCCGATCCATCTATCGTCTTTTGCATTACAAGCCTTCAGACGGCCTCACAAAGCCTCACAGGGCATGGCAGGGTATTCTCGACTTCTCACCGAACGTCTGACCACCCTACCGTTCGGGTGGATACGACGGCCCTACCAGCCCACCCGCCAAACCACCTGAACAGTTGAACACTGTGGGGGGTATAGCATGCCCTACCTATGAGGGTGCGGGTGCGTGTTCACAAGTAAGGGCTGAACAGACGTACACCATAGGGGCTGGGCTTGACGTAACCCCTTGCGGTGAAAGGACTTACGCCTAATGGGTCCTTTCTTGAACTATCCCCCAAAAC
>SPKZ01005442.1_pt1 | contig 39847 bp, 38 predicted proteins | sample 2456571 | NCBI WGS metagenome assembly SPKZ01 (sample SAMN11192286, study PRJNA482655) | marine metagenome | biome: ENVO:00000447; feature: ENVO:00000244|ENVO:00000211|ENVO:00000569|ENVO:00002023; material: ENVO:00002151; isolation source: ocean water from marine abyssalpelagic zone ...
GATGACAGCAAACCTAAAGACGCTGCACGTACTAAATATGAAAACATCATGTACCTAGAACGTCCTGGTTGTAACTTATGTATGGGTAACCAAGAGAAAGCTGAACCAGGCGATACCGTTATCGCTACGTCAACTCGCTTGTTCCAAGGCCGTGTTGTCGCTGATACTGTAGAGAAGAAAGGTGAATCACTACTTGGCTCTACCCCATTAGTGGTACTGGCAACTATGCTTGGTCGTTTCCCTTCTATTGAAGAGTACAAGAGCGCAGTAGATGGTATTCACCTTACCGACTTCGCGCCACCGACAGAAGCGATGACTACTCACGTAACATCTGCTGCAGTGAACATTGCCGATCCTAGCTAAGAAAATTTCACAAAACACCGTGAAATAAGCTTATATAAATAAAAAGGGTTACTGTTTAAAACAGCAACCCTTTTTTATTTTTACTTTGATATTTATCTACACTACCAGTGACATTTTTCTTGATAATTGGTATAGCAATCAGTTCAAGTTTTATGCCGACCGCTATAAGTCAGCATTTTTTTTATTCAACTTAGGCTTACATTCAACTTTGGCAATAAGTGCTGGAAATATATAGTTAGGCATAGCACGTTTGTCGTCAAAACCTTCAATTCCCTGAACAATTTCGAGCTGGTAATGGTAGCCGCCACAAAGGCGATAAGACTTCCGTAACAAAAAAGTGGCTAACCGTGAAAAGTTAACTTTGTTATTGGGAATTATTTCTAGTTGATAGTGATTGTCTGCTAATTTGGTTTGTATAAACTGAATATGGTGATCAAAATCCCACTGGCTATTAGTGCTGTCATTAACCTTGTCGTTGTCTAAGTTAGTGCAAGCAGAAAGTACAATACTAAAAAATAAAGTAGTCGCTAATTTAGAGATTGTTAACATGAGTACTCCTTTTTATATATGGTATCTCTTCTAGTGTAGTGAATATACCGGTGTTACCTCAAAATGCAGGATTCAGCTGGAATTAGAAACGTCTTTAGGCAAGGCATTGATTGAAGAGAATGGTTGTTCCCTTGTCAAAATCATATATATATTTAAAAATTATTAACGGCTAAAAATTTTATTATCAGTGAATATTTTTTAGCTGTATTTTTGATTAATGAGAACAATACTGAAATATCATATTATTCGATACAGACCAAGTATACTAACGTTCGTTAACCTTATTATAGACAATAAAAAAGCCTTAACAAAGTAAGGCATTATTCTGAAAAGGTGTTGTTTATTTATAATAACTTAAACAAGTTTCCACTTCGTTTTTAGAGCCCATAATAACTTCAACTCGTTGGTGAATGCTACTTGGCTCAATATCCATAATACGACCTTCACTGGTCATGGCTAAGCCACCTGCTTGTTCGAGAAGAAATGCCATAGGGTTGGCTTCATACATTAAACGCAATTTATAAGGTTGTTTTGCGTTTTTGCTGTCGGTAGGGTAGGTGAAGATACCACCGCGACATAAAACACGGTGTATATCGCCAACCATGGCCGCAATCCAACGCATGTTAAAGTTTTTATTACGCGGGCCAGTGTCACCAGCAATTAAGTCGTTGATGTAATTTTGCATTGGTGCTTGCCAGAAACGTTGGTTTGACATGTTAACAGCAAACTCTTGGGTATCAACCGGTACTTGTACGTTGCGCTCAACTAATAAATAGCCACCGTGTGTTCTATCTAATACATAAAAATGCGTGCCGCTACCTGTGGTCATAACCAACATCGTTGCTGGGCCATATAAAACATAACCGGCACAAACTTGACGATGTCCTGCTTGCTTGAACATATCCGAGTCATCGGCAGCCATATCTGTTGGCGCTTCATGGATAGAAAAAATAGTTCCAATAAGTGAGTTAATGTCGATATTTGAGCTGCCGTCTAACGGGTCAAATGAAACAAGGTACTTACCATTATCATTACCTGCTACAGAGGTATCTTCTTCTTCAGACGAAATGGCTTTGACAAAACCTGATTCAAGCAAAATATCTTTAAATAATTCGTTAGCAACCACGTCTAATTTTTTTTGTACTTCACCTTGAATGTTTTCATCTAAGGTTGACCCCATTAAATCACCTAAATGTGCTTGGCTAACGCGAAAAGAAATTTCTTTGGTGGCAGCTAAAATGGTTTTGATTAATGAAATAAGGTCTAGTGGAACATTGTCTTGGCGTAGAGCTGGTGCTAATCGTTGCATTGGGTTACCTAATAACGTTAAAGTTTATACTTGATAATATAAGTTAATATTAGCTATTAATGAGGGTGCGTACTTGTTAATAGCGCTTTATTTCCTGAAAGCAAAAGTCATTGTTTTTTTGTAGTGATTTATTTTACTTTCACTTTAATTATAACAAGTTTACGTCATATTTCAGCAGCTTTAATGCTATTAATGTCGTTTAATTGATAGCATTAAGGTTGATTTTTCTCCAGTGCATACGATTAATATCGTTTTGTTTTACTTCAACAGCAAGTTTTGTCGCTAAAGCAAGGTGAACCATTAAGTAAGGGGATCACCTATTGGTTGCTGATACTTTATTAGCCAATAATCGTGGTAGTAAGCTGAGCTTTGTTAATACTACTAAATTTCCCAGTAAGATAAAGCTTAAACCAATTACCGTGTATTCACTCCAATGGAAGCCTTCAACGAAAGTAGAAATAACTACGGCAATGGCAGGAAAGAGAATATTAGCATAAGAGGTCTTGTGCGGGCCTATACGCGTCATTAAGGTTAAGTAACTACCAAACGCGATTACTGAGCCAAATAATGACAAATAAAGTAATGAACTTACATAGGCTATTTCAAAAGAGAAGCTAAATTGTTTACCTTGTAAAATAACCGCTAAACCAGTGAATATTGCGCCATATAACATTCCCCATGCATTTGCTTGCACGATAGGAACATTATTTTTTTGATTTTTAATCGATAACATATTACCTATTGAGGCTGAAAAAGTGCCGAGTAAACACATGCCCAACCCTAAGAATGTAGCGGCACCGAGTGTTATATCGGTTAATTGCGGCCAAAAAAGCGTCACTATACCTAATAAACCAAAAGTACCGCCAATATATACTTGCTTGGTGATTTTCGTTTTATAAAAAATACGGGTATTAATTATATTCATGATCATTAAGGTCGAAAAGGCAATACAGGTCAGTGCTGAATTGATATGTTGTTGTGCGGAATAAAGTAATAAGTAGTTCATGCCAAACAAACAAATGCCAAACGCAGCAAATAAGCCATGTTGCCTTAGTGAAAAGCGTAGCGGTAATTGTTTTATTTTAGCAAACAAAAACAGAATAAAAGCAGCGAGAGCAAAGCGATAAGTGATCGAAGCTTCCAGAGCTACATCGCCGAGTTGGTAATTAATGGCAATCCAAGTGGATCCCCAAATCAGCACGGTGATCAAATATAGAAAATGATTGTTCATGAAAGCTATTGCTCCTTTATACCCACTCCACTTGAATTCCTGCAGAATCATGCATCTTCAAGCAGAACGGCTATATTGCTAAATATCAAAAGATGAGATGACAGTGTAATGATAATTTGATTTAATAACATATACAGAATAATGAAAATGAAACCTATACAGTTTGCCTTAGCAATATTGAGTTAGTTATGCGTTTATTAGACAAAACATCTTCAGCTTTTTTATATCAACAAGTGATTGATTTTATCGAAAAGCAACAACAAACAGGCGCTTTATTGCCAGGTGATAAACTACCCAGTTTACGAAAATTAAGTGCACAATTTGAAATTAGTGTACCAACAGTAAAGCAAGCTTATATTGAATTAGAACGACAAGGGCGTGTTTGTGCTAGGCCGCAATCAGGTTATTATCTAACGGCTTTACAAGCGAGGACCTTAAAACCCAGACCCGCTAAATGGTCACATTGTGCACCGACAACCGTGCAATGTCGTAGTATGATTGAACAAGTACATGAAGCAGTGCATTTGCCTAACACAGTGGCATTAGGAATTTCTAACCCTATTCTAGCCAATCCACCAGATAAAGCCTTAGCACGATTGATGCGCTCAGTTATTTCAAAGGTGGCTGAAAAAGCGGTTAGTTATGGCCCACCTACTGGCGATCCCAAGTTGCGCATGCAATTAGCATTTCGTTATCAAGACCAAGGCGTTGCTATTAATCCGGATGATATTTTAATTACCAATGGCGCACAAGAAGCGCTGTCTATTGCCTTGCAATGTGTCGCGCAACGAGGTGATGTTATTGCCGTAGAATCACCATGCTTTTTTGGCATGATTGAACTAATTGAAACATTAGGGATGAAAACGTTAGAGATCTACACTTGTACAGAAGATGGTGTTTGCCTAGATGAATTAACAAAAGCGCTTAAACAACATCCAATTAAAGCGTGCTTATTCTCTACTGCAATTAATAATCCGCTTGGCTCGATGAAAACAGACGTGCAACGACAAGCGATGGTTAGTTTACTTGAGCAGCACAATATTCCCTTGATTGAAGATGATGTTTATAGCGAGCTATATTTTAGTGAGCATAAACCTAAACCAGCCCAGTTATATTCAGAAAAAGGCTTGGTGATGACTTGTTCGTCATTTTCAAAAACCGCGGCGCCAGGCTATAGAACTGGTTGGTTATTACCGGGAAAATATGAAGAGCAAGCCAAGCGTATTAAGCGTGCGCAGTCTTGCTCAACGCCGATGTTACAGCAGTGGACCTTAAATGAGTATATTCAAAGTGGTGATTATGATCGTCACTTATGCGTACTGCGTAAAAAATTAATTTATAACTGTGAACGCATGCGGGCATTAATATCGGAGCATTTTCCTAGTGCAGTGTGTATTTCTAAACCTCAGGGAGGCAGTGTGTTATGGATCAGGTGTCAGTCGCACGTGAATACCAGTGATTTTTTTAAACAAGCACTAGCACAAGGAGTTAGTTTTGCTCCCGGCATTATTTTTTCACCCTCTGGCAAATATGCCAATTACATGCGTATTAGTTATGGTGTGCAGTGGAATGAGCAAGTAGAAAGTGCAGTAAAAACATTAGGAAAATTAGTGTTTAAATATTCAGTAAAACGCCAATGTCATGAGCCCAACTACCACAATACCAAACAAGAAGAACAATAATAAAATGACTAATACCATGAATACCCCCAATAGCGTCTCATTAAAATTATTATTGCCTTTGTTAGCGTCAATTATGGCATTGTCACCGTTAGCAATTGATATGTATTTACCGGCAATGCCTATTTTGGCCGAGTATTTAGCTACAGATATGCCAATGGTGCAAAACAGTTTAAGTGTTTACCTATTTGGTTACGCGTTAGGATTAGTGTTATTTGGCCCAATGGCTGATAAATATTCACGTCGAAACATGGTGCTATTTGGTATCAGTGGCTTTCTATTGGCAAGTTTGTTACTCCCTTTTGTCAGTAACATTGAGCAATTTTTATCGCTACGTTTTGGTCAAGCATTCGTAAGCAGTGCTGCTACTGTCGTTATTCCAGGCACTATTCGTGAATATTATCAAAAAAACACCGCAAAAGGCCTATCGTATGTCTCGATGATTATGATGTTAGCACCGATGATCGCCCCCACTATTGGCAGTGTGCTATTAATCGCACACAGTTGGCAGATGATTTTTTATGTGTTGTCATTTTATAGTGTAGTGGTATTGCTACTGGTGATAAAATTTTTGCCTGAAGTGGTTAGAACTAGCAGTGCAGAAGATAAACAAATTAACTTTTTAACGCGCTATAAAATTGTTTTTTCAAACACTGAAGCACGATTAGATATTATCAGCTCTATGATGATATCACTGGCCTTTTTCGCTTACATTACCGCAATTCCTTTTGTTTACTTAACGGTTTTTCAAGTGTCTGAGTTTAGCTTTAGTGTCCTGTTTGGTATTACTGTACTGGCATTAATGAGCGCGCATTTTATTAATACGCGTTTAGTTGTGCGTAAGGGTTCAAGAAAAATGCTGGGTTACGGCTTAACTTGTGCACTGATTGCCGCGATATCTTTATTGCTGGTAAATTACTTTTCATTACCACTTATTTATACTGTACTGTCGATATTGCCCTTAATGGGAGGAATTTCAATGGTATCGGTTAACTCCGATGCCTTAGTGATCACTAAGTTTCCAGAGCATTCAGGTACGGCAACCGCGGTTATAGGTACGTTACGGTTTGGTATTGGCGCGTTGGCTGGACCATTATTAGCTTACTTTTATGACGGTAGTGCCTTTCCTTTTGCCGTATTAATGTTCTCTGCGGTATTGGTGGTGTTACTATGTCAGATTATCATTAATGGTAATGATAAAAGTAAAGTTCAATAAGACAATTAACGTCAATAACGATCTACTTTAATAATGATCAACTTCAATAAAAAATTAACCTCAAGGGATTAACATGAAAAAAGTAGCAGTAATTTTAAGTGGCTGTGGTGTTTATGACGGCAGCGAAATTCATGAAACGGTACTAACGTTATTAGCCATAGAGCAAAACGGAGCAAGTTATCGTTGTTTTGCCCCGAATATTGCTCAGCATCATGTTATCAATCATTTAACCGGTGAAGTTAGTGAAAATGAAACGCGTAATGTCTTAGTGGAATCTGCTCGAATTACCCGTGGAGATATTGAAGATTTAGCTGAGTTACGTGAGCAAGACTTCGATGCACTTGTTGTGCCTGGTGGCGTTGGTGCGGCGAAAAATTTATGCAATTTTGCACTTGATGGCGATAACTATCAAGTGAATCCGCAAGTGTTAACTGCTTGTCAGGCTTTTGCTAAAGCAGAAAAACCTGCAGGTTATATGTGCATTGCGCCAACAATGTTACCATTAATTTATCCTCAAGGCGTGCAGGGCACCATTGGTACCGATTCAGATACCGCGGCATATATAGAAGCGAAAGGCTTAGTGCACAATAATTGCAATGTTGGCGACGTGGTTATCGACCAAGCGCATAAAGTAGTGTCTACGCCTGCTTACATGCTGGCAACATCATTAATGGAAGCGTCATCTGGTATTAATAAGTTGGTTAAAAATGTATTGGCATTAATTGAATGAAATTTAGCCAGATGAAAAGTAGCAAGTTTTTCTCTATTAGTTTTTACTTTGCTACTATTTGTTTTTTTACCTTAAGTGCTTGCTACGCATTACCTAATAAGAATGTACCTAATAACGCTATGACTGAAGAGTTTAAATCAATAAAACAACTTTCTGATTTTGAAAGATTAGTTGCGACAAAAATGGCGTTAGATATTCGTTATTTTTGTGCTGAAGTATCGTCTAGTAAATCAGGGTCACCAGAGCAATGCGTAAAACCTGTGACTAAACTGCCACAACCATTAGCTGATATGATCACCGTTACTGGCATTGGCAGTGTGGTACTTTTTGCTGAAAACTTAGTCACTACTAAGCAAATAATTCAGTTAACGCATGATTTACAACAGGCGGCGCTGCAATCACCATCAAAACAGCCCTTAATTATTTCTATCGATCAAGAAGGCGGTAGAGTAGTGCGTTTACCTCATGCTACTTCGTTTGCGGGTAATATGGCAATTGGTGCTACTTATGAGGATCATGGCGTTAGGTTTGCTGCACAAACAAGCATGGTTATTGCCAAAGAGCTAACCGCATTAGGTATTAATAATAACTATGCGCCAGTGGTAGATGTAAATACCAATGCGGCTAATCCAGTAATCAATACCCGCTCTTTTGGTGAAGATCCACAACAAGTAGCCCAGTTAGGCGTAGCTGCGGTCAATGGTTTTCAACAAAACGGCGTTATGGCCACGTTAAAACACTTTCCCGGACACGGTGATACCCATGTTGATAGCCATTTAGGTTTACCACTTGTTGCCCATGATCTTGCCACCATAAATAAGCAAGACCTAGCACCTTTTCTGTGGGCTATTAATAACAGCTCACCAGCAATGATCATGACTGCCCATATTCAATATCCGGCCTTAGATGATTCAACGGTAATGAATAAGGCAGGCGAAAAAATTATTCGACCAGCCACCATGTCACGTAAAATATTAACTGACTTGTTAAGAAATAAAATGGCTTTTGATGGCATAATCGCCACAGATGCCCTTGATATGGCTGGTATTGCCCACTACTTTGATGAAGTTACCGCCGTGGTTGAAACTTTTGTTGCTGGCGCAGATTTAGCGGTAATGCCCTTTAAAGTAAGAAAGGTTGCAGATATTGATAAATTTTATCAATTTATCAAAGAAGTGGCACAAAAGTTACAACAAAAAATTACTAATAATGAATTGTTATCAGCAGAATTAAGCCAATCTATCAACAGAATAAATCGTTATAAAGCACAATATTGTCAACTAGCTAAAATCTCGGTTACTAAGCAAATTTTTCTTGCTGAGAAGTTAATAGCTCAACCAGAACATTTAGCCCTTGAACAGAGCTTAGCTGATAGTGCCGTGGTGCAGTTAACGACTACACAAAATAGTTTGCCCATTAATATTGATGAGATCAATCGCATTCATTTGTTTGTGTTAAATTGGCAAGAATTTAGCGCGTTAAAACAATCTATTATCAATCAATGGCAAAGTGTTGGTAAAGTGGCTCCAGAAATTAGTGCAACGGTTGTGGCAGCAGGTGATACGCAAGCACAATTGCAAAGCGGTAAAAAGCTAGCTAAGGCAGATTTAGTTATTGCCACGGTCGACACTAAAATAGCGAGTGCGGTGAGTAGTGTAGTAGACACGGGGGGCGCAGAAGATCTGTTAACTCAAATTACCTCGATGAAAAATAAACAAGATAACGTCAGTTATGGCTTACTACTTAGTTATCAGTTACAACAAGCACAACAGCAACAAGTACCAAGTGTGTTAATTGCCAAAGGCTCTCCGTATTTACTGCAGCCATATATTGAGTTTTCCGGTGCGGTTTTGGTGACTTTTGATGATCATATTTATCAAAAAATGGACGAACAGCATAGTAAAGTATCAGCGTATAGCTCAGGTTACACTACTAGTATGGCGATTATTTTTGGCAAACAAAAAGCACTAGGCAAGTTGCCGGTTAGTTTAAAATAACGTTAACATAAGGATAATACGTATATTAGTATGACAAATTAATGTGCATTATAGCTATAATGCACATTAATCTATTTGATATTGCTGTTTTACTACTTTAATGGCATCTAAACGCGCTTTTGCCATGGCCTCTTTTATTGCTATTCCTTGCAAGCCTTGTTCAACAAATGCTTTAGCATTGACCTTAGTTGCCGCTTGCATAGCATCTTTTAAATATTGCTCCTGTGGGTAAGGTTTATTTTCAAAACCAAGGCGGCCGAGAAAGTCACTTTTACAAGCGATAATGAAATCATCAAACTCTTTCGGTTTGCGCCAAACATCTAATTGATTAAAAATGCGCAGTAAGGTGCTAGCTTTTAGTTGAAAAGCCTTATGACAATGTAAATGATGCTCACATACTTTTAAGGCTAATTGCTTGCAGTAAGTAGGTACTTTAAGTTGTTTAGAAATTTTTTCAACTAGCGGCAGACCAGATTGTTCATGCCCTCGATGACTAGGCCATTGATCGCTGGTGGTTAAGCCTTTACCAAGGTCGTGACATAAAGCGGCGAAGCGAATAGCGGTTTTATTTTCATTATTAGCGGTTAGTAAAACGGCTTGCTGTAAAACCATCATGGTATGAACGCCACTACAAATTTCAGGATGCCATTGTGGTGGGTTAGGAACGCCCCATAAAGCATCAAGTTCAGGCCATAGTGCTTTTAGTGCTTGGCATTGGTGTAATACTTGAAAAAATATTTCAGGGTGTTGTTCATTGCCAATATTTTTACCCGCACTGTTAGTTTCTCCTTCAGATAAAGCACGCTGCATTTCTTGCCAAACTCGCTCGGCACTTAAAGTCGCTAATTCGCCGCTATTACTAATTTGTGTCATTAATGCCAGTGTTTCAGCAGCAATGGTAAAGCCATCATTGTGATAGCGAGCCGCGAACCGAGCGACTCGTAACACTCTTAAGGGATCTTCAATAAAAGCATCACTGACGTGGCGCAGCACTCTGTTTTCGAGATCTTTTTGGCCATGGTATGGATCGATAATAGTACCGTTTTTATTCATTGCCATAGCATTAATGGTAAGGTCTCGTCGTAACAAATCTTGTTCAATAGTTACATCGGACGCGGCATAACAAGCAAAACCGGTGTAGCCTTGCCCTTGCTTACGTTCAGTGCGAGCTAGCGCGTATTCTTGTTTGCTTTGCGGGTGTAAAAAAACAGGGAAATCTTTGCCGACTTGGTTAAAACCAAGCAACAACATTTGCTCAACTGTTGCGCCCACCACTAAATAGTCATTATCTTTTGCTGTTCTATTTAATAGTTTGTCACGGACAGCACCACCAACAAGGTAAATATCGAGAGTTGAGGTATCTGTTGTTCGGTGAGTGGTTTTAGTTGACAAAAAGAACCCTAAATTTGTGCTGAGATAAGCAAAGTTTATCACAATTTTTCACTAAGTATGAGCGTAATTCGTAGACATACCTACAGCAAAAGGTTAGTTTCATTAGTGCTATTTTTTCTAATTTATCTTTGAGCAATAATGACACATTATGTATACAAATTTTTTCTCGTTAAGTGAGCTACCCTTTTCAATCGCCCCCGATCCTAAATACTTATTTATGAGTGAGCGGCATCGTGAAGCGTTAACCCATTTAACTCATGGTTTGGGTTCTTCGAGTGTCAGTAGTAATGGTGGTTTTGTTTTACTGACGGGGGAAGTAGGAACGGGGAAAACCACCGTAAGTCGTTGTTTAATGGCTGATTTACCTGAAAACACCCAATTGGCATTCATTTTGAATCCAACGTTATCAAGCCAAGAATTACTGGCAACTATTTGTGATCAATTAAAAATTCGTTATCGAAAAATCGGTGCGACATTAAAAACATTAACCGATAAAATTTCTGAAAAGTTACTGAAAAACCATGTTAATGACATCAATACTTTATTGATCATTGATGAAGCACAACATTTAGAACCGCAGGTGTTAGAGCAACTTCGTTTGTTAACGAACTTAGAAACCAATACCAAAAAATTATTACAAGTAATTCTAATTGGGCAGCCAGAACTACAACAGTTATTGAAGCGTCGTGATTTACGGCAATTAGCACAACGAATTACCGCACGTTATCACTTATTACCTTTAGATAAGCCTGAGTTAGCTTTGTATATAAAGCATCGTTTGTCGGTGGCTGATTGTCATAGAGCACTTTTTAATAAAAACGCGCTAGCGGCAATTCATCAATTATCACAAGGTATTCCAAGACTAATAAACTTGATTTGCCATAGTGCCTTGATGGAAGCATATAATAGTAATAATGCTGTGGTTGATAAAAAAATAGTCTATAAAGCAGCATATAATGCCTTAGGGGATGATTTTTTACCAATGCCTTGGTGGCAGCATAAAAATATACAGATAGCTTTGGCTGCTAGCACATTATTTGTGGTGTTAATGGCTGGATTTTGGCTTGGAAAAAAAGAACAGGTTTTGGTGGGTATTAGTGGAGTGGGTAATAGTGAGGTGGCTAAAACTGAGCTAGTTCATAGTCCGTTACCGGAAAAAACAGCACAACAAGAAATCTCTGTTAATGCTGAGCCACCAAAGGTACAACAAATAGAGAAAAATAAGGTGCCAGAAGAAATCGTCACGCCCTTGCACTCAAATAATACCGTTACCACACCAATAACAACAAGGTTCAGTAACAAAGAGCCGGAACAAAAAATTGTCTCAGTTGAAAAGAATACAGACTTTACGTATCAAGCTAAAGTAGATGATAACTATCAAATTACAGCCGTTGCCGGTGTTTCTGATGATTTATTAGCACGGGTTCAGGCGGCGATCAATGAAACTCAAGAGCAGTCGGTGTTAACGAAAAAATCTGCAGTAAACAATAGCGTTGCTAGTGATATTCCGTCATTACCTCAAATGCCGACCTGGGTACAAAATGGCGTGCCTAATCTACATTTTGAACAGCATATTTATGCGTCAGATGGTCAAGGTTGGGTGAATGTTAATGGTAGGGATAGATACCAAGGGGATATGATAACGCCAGAGCTGCAACTGAGGGAGATATTGCCACAAAAAATTATTTTGAAATACCGTGGTGAAGTTTTTAGCTTACCAGCGTTAACTAATTGGTAATGCACAGTTACTAGTAAGGAAAGTTAGGCGTTTCTAATAAAATAGTTGCGAGCGCTTAGCGACTCGCAACTCAATACTCGTTACTTATTTCTGTTATTGCCAACTTGGCATTTTTCCTTCAAAAGCTTCGATAGTGTCTAACTTATCTAAAGTCCAACCAATACTATCAACACCTTCTTCTAGGCAATATTTTTGAAATTTATCTAGTGCAAAAGTAAAGCTTACTTTATCGCCACTTTTGTTAATAAAAGAAACATTATTATTCGCTAAATCAACTGTTAAGTTTAGCTGTGCATCTTGAGCTTGGTTAAATAATTGCTCAATTTCATCTTCACTTAATTTAATCGGTAAAAGGCCTATATTAATGCAATTACCGTAAAAAATATCAGCAAAGCTTGGCGCAATAACCGCTTTAAAGCCAAATTCTTCTAATGCCCATGGCGCATGTTCGCGACTTGAACCACAGCCGAAGTTTTCACGAGCGAGTAATATGCTGGTGCCTTGGTATTCAGGTTTATTTAAAATAAACTCAGGGTTTGGCTCTTTGCCACTGTGATCAAGGTAGCGACTATCGTGAAATAAATGCACACCAAAACCAACACGTTCAGTTTTCTGTAAAAATTGCTTTGGGATGATTTGATCGGTATCGACATTAGCGATATCTAATGGCACAACCAAGCCAGTATGTGTGATAAATTTTTCCATGATAAAACCTTTAATTATTTGCTTGTCATCCCCGAGCTATCTTAATCAGGGAGCCAGTTTTTAAATCGAGATTCCGGCTTCAGCTTTGTCGTTCCAGACCAAAGCTAAGTACCTACGTCCTGTAGGCAAAGAGATAACCGGAATGACGGCTCTGTATTTACTCTGTATCAGTGATTTAAATCAACAAAATGACCGGCAATCGCTGCCGCTGCCGCCATTTCTGGGCTAACTAAGTGCGTACGACTACCGCGTCCTTGTCGACCTTCAAAGTTACGATTACTGGTTGATGCACAGCGATCACCTTCTTCAAGCACATCGTCGTTCATACCTAAACACATAGAACAACCTGGTAGGCGCCACTCAAAACCGGCATCACTAAATATTTTATCTAAACCTTCGCTTTCTGCCTGTGCTTTTACTCGATATGAGCCGGGCACAACAATAGCATCTATTGAGCTTTGTACTCTTTGGCCCTTGGCGCTGTAATCTTTAACAACACTTGCTGCCGCTCTCAGATCTTCAATACGTGAGTTGGTACAAGAGCCGATAAAAACTTTGTTAACGCTAATATCTGTGATTTTAGTACCGGCAACTAAATCCATGTAAGCTAAAGCATTTATACATGACTCTTTCTCTATAGGATCGTTAAAATCATCAGGAGAAGGGACAATACTATCGATACTCGTGACTTGTCCTGGGTTAGTGCCCCAAGTTACTTGTGCTTTAATATCTTTCGCTTCAAGTGTGATAATACTATCAAAAATAGCATCATCATCTGATTTTAGCTGTTTCCAGTCATTAAGCGCTTGTTGCCAAACATCGCCCTTTGGTGCGTATTCTTTACCTTCTACATAATCAAAGGTGGTTTGATCAGGGGCAACTAAACCGGCTTTGGCACCAAACTCTATGCTCATATTACATACCGTCATACGCTCTTCCATGCTCAATGCTTCAATGGCTTCGCCGCAATATTCAACCACATAGCCAGTAGCACCAGCACTGCCGGTTTTACCGATAATGGCCAGAATAATATCTTTTGCACTAATGCCTTTGCCAACATGGCCTTTGACTTCAATTTTCATGGTTTTTGCTTTAGTTTGACGCAAGGTTTGCGTAGCAAAAACATGCTCAACCTCAGAAGTACCAATACCAAACGCTAATGCGCCAAATGCGCCATGCGTTGCGGTATGTGAATCACCACAAACAATAATAGTGCCAGGCAAGGTTAAACCAAGTTCAGGCCCCATAACATGGGCGATACCTTGATTTTTATGACCCATACCAAATAGTTCAATACCAAAGTCTTTACAGTTTTTTTCTAGCGCCCGTAATTGATTGGCGGCACCTTCGCCCGCCGCATCAATTTTAATCGAACGGGTTGAAATATTATGATCCATAGTCGCGATAGTACGTTCAGGATGACGTACCGGGCGGTTATGAAAACGCAAATTTGCAAAAGCTTGCGGTGAGGTTACTTCGTGGATTAAATGACGGTCAACGTAAAGCAATGGTGTTTCACCGTTTTTTTCTTCGACTAGATGCGTTTGCCATAATTTTTCATATAAAGTTTGTGGTGCAGTGTTGGTGGTCATGTTAAGCGCTCTCTTATTTCTGGGCAGTAATGTGTTGACAGATATAATCACCAACTTCGCTGGTGGTTTTCGCATTTTGTTTCTTTTCTTCAGGAGATAGGTTAGCGGGTAATAAATCAGCAGTTAATATACCGTTATCTAAAGCGCTCGCTACTGCATCTTCAATGGCTTGCGCCGCAGCACCTTCATTTAAACTAAAGCGTAACATTAATGCGGCCGATAATATTTGTGCAATAGGGTTAGCAATGCCCATGCCAGCAATATCTGGCGCACTACCGCCAGCAGGCTCATACATGCCAAAACCTTGTTCATTTAAGCTCGCTGAAGGTAATAAGCCCATAGAGCCAGTGATCATCGCGCAAATGTCAGATAATATGTCGCCAAATAAATTTGGACATAACATTACATCGAACTGGTTAGGATCGCGTACTAATTGCATTGCCGCGTTATCTACATATAAATGCTCTAATGTAACTTCCGGGTACTCAATAGCGACTTCTTCAACTACTTGGCGCCATAATTGGCTCGTTGCTAAAACGTTGGCTTTATCTACCGAGGTTACTTTGTTATTGCGTTTTTGTGCTGCTTGAAAGGCTAGATGAGCAATGCGTTTTATTTCACGACGTGAATAAAACATGGAGTCGAAACCTGTTTCTTCTTCTCCTTCACCTTTGCGACCTTTTGGCTCGCCAAAGTAAATGTCGCCCGCTAATTCACGAATAACTAACACATCAAAACCTTGCTCTGCAATATCACTACGCAATGTTGATAATGACGATAACGCTGGCTGCAAAGTCGCTGGGCGCATATTACAAAATAAATCAAAATGGCTACGTAAGCCTAAAAGTGCACAACGCTCTGGCTGTTCAGTGGGGGGTAAGTTTGCCCATTTAGGACCGCCGACCGAGCCAAATAAAATAGCATCGCTGTTTTCACAACCGGCCATAGTTGCATCGGGTAGGGCAGTGCCGTGGTTATCAATAGCAGCGCCACCAATATCGTAATCTTTAGTGCTAATTTCTAACTTAAATTTTGCTGAAATAGCGGTTAACACTTTTTTAGCTTCAATCATTACTTCTGGGCCGATACCATCACCGGCTAAAATTGCTATATTGGACATGTTTTTCTACCTTTAATTTTTTATAAAAACGGAGCTTCGAGCAAAGACTTTGAAGCTCACGTTATACTTAATTGTTATTGCCGATATTTATTTATCGGGAGATTCTTTTTTAATGAAACACTAACGCCTCGATAAGACACTGCGAGGATAACAAATGACTCTGTTAGGTTTGTTGGTTTCTAGCTTGCTGTTGTTTGTTTCAATTGGGCAATGGTCATCGCGCGGCGGATACTATTTAGTGCATGAATAAGCGCTTGTCCTGATGCTTCAATAACATCGGTTTCTAAGCCGTAACCGTGGAAATTTCTTCCCTGCCAAGTGATCACTAAATCAGCTTGGCCTAAACCATCTTCACCTGAGCCTTTATTAGATATTTTGTAATCACTAACGGCAAAATCAATATCAGCAATTTGTTTAATCGCTTGATATAAGGCATCAACTGGCCCGTTACCGGTTGCAGCGTGGATCTTTCCTTCGCTGTTATCACCAGAGATTAGTTTAATACTGGCGGTAGCAAAATCACCATCGCCACATTGCACTTTTATATTTTCTAGGCGGTAATAATCTTGTAAATCTTTTTGTTTTAACTTAAAAACCAACGCCTCTAAATCATCATCGAATACTTGGCCTTTTTTATCGGCTAAGGCTATAAAGTCAGTGTAAAGTTGTTCGATATCATAATCACTTTCTTGATAACCTAAACTTGCCATACGGTGCTTAATGACATGGCGCCCACTGCGTGACGTTAAGTTTAATTTAGTTTTAGCAATACCGACACTTTCAGGAGTCATTATTTCATAAGTATTACTGGCTTTTAACATGCCGTCTTGATGAATACCTGATGAGTGGCTAAAGGCATTACCGCCAACAATAGCTTTATTTAACTGCACCGGCATATTACATAAGGTACTGACTAATTTAGAGGTTCGAGCAATTTCTTGATGATTAATGTTGGTATTTACCCCTAATAGCGCTTGGCGAGTTTGCATGATCATGGCTACTTCTTCTAAAGAGCAATTACCAGCACGTTCACCAATACCATTAATGGTACATTCAATTTGGCGAGCGCCTGCTTGTACTGCGGCCATGGAGTTAGCTACCGCTAATCCTAAGTCGTTATGACAATGTACTGAAATAATCGCCTTATCTATATTAGGTACCCGATTAAATAGGTTGGTGATAATATCTTGAAATTCAAATGGCAAAGTATAACCGACTGTATCGGGAATATTTACCGTGGTGGCGCCAGCATCAATGGCTGCTTCAACCATGCGACATAAATTATCAATGGGCGTGCGACCCGCGTCTTCACAAGAAAACTCTACATCGTCAGTAAATCTACGGGCATATTTTACTGCGTGTACGGCCATGGCTTGTACATCAGCAAACTCTTTACGAAGTTTTTGTTGAACATGAACATCAGAAGTAGAAATAAAAGTATGAATACGAAATTGATCCGCTACTTTTAATGCTTGGGCACAAGCATCAATATCAGCTTCAACGGCGCGAGCTAAACCACAAACACGGGCATTTTTAATGGTGCGGGCAATTTGCTGTACGGACTCAAAGTCACCAGGTGACGATACCGGAAAGCCAACTTCCATAATATCAACGCCTAAACGCTCAAGTGCTTGGGCTATTTGTAATTTTTCATGTACTGATAAGCTAGCGTTTAGTGCTTGCTCACCATCTCGTAAGGTGGTGTCAAAAATAATGACATTGTCAGTTGATGCTACTGTATTGCTCATGTGCTTATCCTTTATATGCCTAATTATTGTTTGCTAATAAGTGTCAAAACTAACCAACGCATAGACGTAAAAAAACCCGCGTTAGTTAGCGCAGGTTTCATTTGAATATCTTATTTGTTTATCTCTAATAAATGAAGTAATTAAATAAGCAATAAAACCTAACCGCGCGTGATGAGTGCGAGGAGGAGGTTTAGTGTATTGTGCTTAATTAATTTAATCATTTTATTAGGTTAAAATTTGTTTAAAAATTACTATGTGACTATTAATAACGCATATACTCTAACACTGTCAAATGAATTATTATTGAGCTCTAGATATTTTAGTTATATGTTACTTAATATTACAGATTATATTCAACCTTAAAAGAGGCATTAAAGTCGGTTTCATTACTTATATCATTATCAAATGTTGAGCGGCTTATCTCTGCGGCTAAGGTGAAACGCCAGTTTTTATAATCATGCAGCATGCTAGTTGATATCATCCAAACTTGCTCGGCAATAGTGGTTACGGTATTGCCTATAATAGGATTATTAGGAGCTTTGTCCTGATTATCATAATTTAAATCTAAATAGCGTATTTTGCTGGTAAGGTGAGTATTTATATCGAGCTGAGTAATAGCGCCTAGCACATACGTTTTTGCATCGTTATCATAAGTGCTACCAATAGTGCGGCCATTATAACGCATACCTGTTTGATAACTTGAGTGCTCGTAATAGCAATCACCAGTGGTATTATCTGCGCCACATGCGGCAAAGCTGTCTGCGAATTCTATAAACACAGTACTTGGTTTGCCAAACACAGTTAAATGCGCGTCAAAGCCAATTTGGGGTTGTGCTTTGGTAAAATATTGCAGCGTACCTTCTTTACCATCTTCGGCAAATTTTTGTCCGTAAAAACTCATTGGTGTATTAAATAAATTAAAACTATAACGCAAGTCATAGCCGGCTTGTTGATTAGCAGGGTTTTTCGTGTTTTCATCACAAACTAGATCATCAATACCACAATTAGTTCTACCTATAAGTACATCCCCAAAAGTTGCTAAACTTTGAGAGCGGCCATCGCCTCCCCATTGCGCTAAGCGAGTAATACCTAGTTCTAAACTTTTAAAGGGTTTTAAATTTAATCTAAAGCCCCATAGTAAGGTGTTTTTAACGACGCGTTTATCATCCATTCGCCCCATAAAACTGGTTACCGTCCATGGGATATCAAACTCAGTAAAAGGCACTATAAAGGCTTCAGCTGATTTGCGTGAAATAGCTAATGCAGTAATTGGGCGAGCATTATTAGTTAAGCTTAAGCTAGTATCCCAAGTTGGGCCATACCAGCGATTTTGTCGACCAAAAGAAAAGACCCAATTGCCAACAAATGCGGCAATATAACTTTCATCGAAACGTGTTTTTTCGCCGTCGACAGGATCATGGCTATAGCTAGGAGCAAGCTTAGCAGCAAAATTTTCGAATAGTATACTTGAGTGTACACTGACACTATTTTTATCGCTGACTTGGTCACCAAAACTGGTAAAACGTTTATTTTCAACGCCAATCTGAGCTTTTACACGAGTTTGGTTGCGATTGGCTAGCTTAAATTGATGAGCAATATAATGATAAGCATTTTGCTGGTTTGAGCTTAAATCATCAAGGTCAATATTATTAATATCGCGAATAATATCGTGCCACATTAACGGATAAGTGGTTACTGGAGTAATAATATGGCCAGTATCAGCAAGTAGCGCAATGTTCGCTTTTAAGTAAATGTCGGAAGTGTCTATCCAAGGCTCAGCTAAAGAATGTGTACTTAAGGTTATAGCTGTCGCTAAAATCAGCGCAGTAAAGATCGATTTAGAAGATAACATGTTAGGAAATATCCATTAAATAGTTTTACAATTCCGTCTGGTTTTATCTAGGAAAGTGTATATTAACGCAGAAAAATTAAATTATACGTGTTTTCATCGCTGTTATATAGAGGTAAAATGGTGGTAATTATCAGGTCTTTATTTTATTAGATAAGTTGAATTTTTTATGTCGGCAAAACGATATTTGTTTTATATTTCTCAAAATTAGTCCTATGCTATTTTACGACCTTTGCAAAGTGCTATTTTAGCGAGAGGCGAGCAAATAGCTTGGTTTTTAGAGGGCAAAGAAGTTGATTCTAAATTTTTAACCGCGGATGAATGTCAATTAATGTCAGTTGAGGAAATAAAAAACTATAATCCTGTGGCTGTTTTTTATCCTGCTAATATAGCGCCTACTTTTTTACCAGGGATTAACGTTGCTATTTTTCATGGTTTTGATGCAGGAAAAGTGGATAAAAAGGGTAATAATGATCATTTTAAAATTAGAAATTGCTTCGAACTTTATTGTACTCAAGGGCCAAGCACAACAGAGCCTTTTTTAGTATTTGCTAAGCAATATAACCATTTTAAAGTAACTGAAACAGGATGGTGTGCGTTAGATCGGCTTTATTTAGAGCATAAAAATATGTCAGAAAATAAGCCAACGATATTATTATGTTCCACTTTTTCAAAAAAACTCTCTTGTGCTCATCATTTATTTGAAACGGTAAAAAAACTCAGTCAGTTAAGTAAATGGAATTGGTTAGTGCAATTCCACCCTAAAATGCCGGTGGAAATAGTGAATCAATACAAATCTATTCAAAACGACAACTTATCCTTTGTAGAAACCGATGATGTGATACCACTATTACAAAAAGCTGATGTTATGGTTTGTGATACATCATCTGTTTTAATTATGTTTTTATTGTTAGGTAAACCTGTGGTGACATATAAAAATATAGCGCCGAAAAATCACTTATTGGATATAGATAATGTGGACTTATTAGAGCAATCAATTGAAACAGCATTACAACAGCCACCTAGGTTAATGGAGCATATTAAAGATTTTATTAACATTACTCATCCTTATAACGACGGCAAGTCCTCAATCAGAGTTTTAAATGCTGTTGAAGAAGTGCTGTCTGGTAAAGTATCATTAGGGAATAAACCGATAGATTTTTTTCGACAATTTAAGATGCGGAAAAAATTAAAGTATTGGCGCCTCTAGCTTGTAATTAACATCAGAAAAACTCGTTATGATAAGATCATTTTTTGAAAATACTCTTCCATAAGCATAACCGTTTTATTGTGAGACATTTTATCTTTAATTACATCCGTTGAATTACTAGCAAGTTTCGCCAATGTTTCTTTATCTTGATAAAGTATTCTGATTTTTTCGGCAATAGCACTAGCATCTCCAATAGGTACTAGATAGCCATTAACGCCATCTTCTATTGTTTCTAATACCCCATCATTAGCTGAAGTAACTACGGGTGTGCCATTTGATAAAGATTCTAAAACGGTTCTGGTTAAGCCTTCTTTACTTAAGGAAGGGAGAATGAGTAAGTCACAGGCCTTGGAAATTGCTGGTACATCATTTCGAAAGCCAGTTAAGATAATGCGCTCAGCCATGCCTGAATTTTTAATTTGATCAATAAACGGTTGTTTGTCTATATTATCGCCAACCAAAATAATTCTTAAATCGATAATATCGCTTAGCTCTTTTGCTGCATCAAGTAAAATATGGGTACCTTTATGAGGTCTTGGACTACCAACACATAAAATGTTGAAATACTTATCATCACTACCTAGTGTCGTTAAATCTACAGCGGGATCTTGATACCAATTTAAATCATGACCTTTATAAATAGTCACTACTTTGCTTTTTATAGAACTTCTGACTTTGTTTTTTACATTAACAGTTACTGGGCTTGAAACACAGATTACTCCATCTATTCTTGGGTGAAGCATACAAAGATAATTGCTAGGGTCGGTTTTATACATACCGCCAGATGTACCACGATAAGCAATCATTTTTGCTTTGGTGCTAATGCAAGCAAACGCTGCGTTAGGGATACCTTTTGATTCAGTAGCATAGACAATATCAATGTTATACCTTTTGATGTATTGATGAATCTGCTTTATTACCTTCCAACTGTGCTTTTTAAGTGTGGCTAATTCAACGATAGTTATATTGAATTTTTTGTATTCATCAATATAGGCGTTAGTCATGCAGGTCATTATGGTAATGTCGTGACCTGCTTTGGCTAAATCAATGTAGCACTCAGCTTCGGGACGAACGGCATGGTATGAGCGACCACGATTGGGAATAACTAATATTTTCATTAGTGCTGTAATTAACTCCAACTGTCCATTGAGCTACGACGGCGGGCAAAAAATCTAGGGATAATCAATCCTAATAACAAACCTACAACTAATACTATCGCGCCATTATAAAAACGCTGCGTTAGAATTTTGCTATCTTGATTTTTTACTTTACTCATCGTTGTTTTTAGTTGTTGTTTAACTTTTTTTAATTGAGTTAACAGCTTTTCTTTGTCTTTACTCAGTATTTCGACCGAGCTTCTTAATTGATTCACTTCACCATCAAGTTGATTGGTGTAATCACTACTGCTGGCTATTTTGCTATTAAGCTCAGCGACAACAAAACGCAAACCCGGTTTAGTGGTGAGGTACTTTGTTTCTACCCAAGTGATGCGATTTTTATCATCAACTATTTCACTGTAACCCTTATCTGCTTTTCCGGATGTTGTTATCTCTGCTCCCGCATTAATAGTGCCTAATATGCGATAGTTTGTACCGGGGCCTGCATGCATATAAATAGATAAATCATCGGTAATAAAGCCTTGTTTATTTTTTGATGAACTGCTTTCTTGTGCCTGAGTAGATAAAATGGCACAAAATATAATAGTAAAGCTGATAAATATTTGCTTAATTTTTTGTTTTACGGCCTTAGAAGAAATTTTCATGAAACAACCACTGGATAAATAAACTATTGATGCTCAGATATTATGTGTTTGACGCTTTGATAGCAAGTTAAGATTGAGTATCTAGCCTAACAGAGTGTATGCTATTAGTGATTGAATCATGTAACAAAAATGAAGTTTACTAAAATGACTATAGAGATAGAACTTAAATACCTATTAGCAGCGAATCACGAAGATAATGATGCCGTTGTTGATAAGATTACGGCAATGTTGGAAGCACAAAATAGTACTTTTACCTTAGGCCAAAAGCAGTTAAACAATAACTATTATGATAATAAAGACTTAGCGTTAAGAAAAATGGACATAGGGCTGAGAATCAGAGCGGTTGATCACGAGTATGAGCAAACAATTAAAACCGCAGGAAAAGTTGTTGGTTGTATGCATCAAAGGCCGGAATATAATGTTGCACTTGAAGGTAACCACCTAAATTTATCATTGTTTCCTGAACATATTTGGCCAGAGCAGGTTGATGTATTAGCGTTACAGCAAAGTATGCAGGTGATTTTTAATACCAACTTCTCTCGCCAAACTTGGTTAATTACTCAAGCAAGTAGTGTGATCGAATTAGCATTTGATCGAGGTGAAATTTTTACCTCACCTACTGTAGAAACACTTGCCATAAATGAACTTGAAATAGAATTAGTGAGTGGCGATCAGCAAGCATTATTTGCCTTAGCAGAGCAGTTAATGACAATTATTCAAATGGAGCCAGGTAAGTTAAGTAAAGCGGCTAGAGGCTATGCTTTGTATTATCAAAGAGACGATTTATAGTGTATATCAGCAATGAAATTTCAAATTTCTTTGTCCATATTAGCTTTATCACTCTGCTTTTTATTAGCTTTTTAACGAATGCAACAGAGTATAAATTACCAGAAAAAGGCTTTCGACTTATCGGCGTTGAGCAAAACCATAAAATTATCAAAGGAGATTATTTTCAAAAAATTGCTGAGCAGTATAATGTTGGCTTTTTGGCACTAATGGCAGCAAACCCTGGCGTTGATCCTTTTTTACCTGAGCTTGATAGTGGCATTGTTATTCCTAGCGCGATGTTATTGCCCTATATAAAGCGAGAAGGTATTGTTATTAACTTGCCTGAATTACGTTTATATTATTTTTTACCAGAAGAAAATAAAGTCCATGTATTCCCTGTCGGTATAGGCAGGGAAGGGTTGGCGACACCGAAAGTAACGAGTTATATTAGCAGTAAAAGAAAAGATCCTACTTGGCGGCCGACAGCCGCAATGCGCCAACGATATTTTGAAAAGCACGGTAAAGAAATGGTAAAAGAAATTGCTGCAGGACCTAATAATCCTTTCGGTAAATATGCATTACGACTAGGAACTAGTGAATATTTAATTCATGGTACTAATCAACGTTTTGGCATTGGCATGCGGGCTAGTTCAGGTTGTATTCGTTTGTTTGATGATGATATTAAATGGCTTTTTGAAAATATCCCATTAAATACTAAGGTGCGTATTATTGAGCAACCGATAAAAATGTCTTATGAGAGCGGTGGCCGACGTTTTATTGAAATACACTCCCCTTTAACCGTTGAAAATGTTGCTCAAAAAAATGTCATAACCTCGGCAATAAAAAACTTTGTTGGTAAAAGTGATAGTTTGTGGCAAAAACTAAACCCTATCTTTGATAACCCACAGGGTTTAATTATTGAGTTAGAGCAATAGACCCTAGTTGCTTATTTTTTATAGGAAGCAACTATGTTGTCAATGCGTTCATTTGCTTTTGCTGCACTTTCAACGGCTTGCTCAGCTGCCATTTTAGCTGCTTGTGCTTCTTCGCTGATAGTTTGATGCTGTGTTTTAAGTGCTGAAACTTCGCTTGAAAGTGAGTCAACTTTATTTGATAAACTGGCAATGCTCGCTTCTAAGCCTTCAGTGTTTGCACAAGCGGTTAACCCTAATGCAAAGCTAACAGTAAGCATGTTTTTTATAAGTGATTTTTGATTTAACATAGTGATATCCCTAGTGTTGCGTTTTTCATGTTTAATAAGAGTATGGCACACATTAGTTTGTTTTTACAAAAATCAATATTGTACCATTGAAGTTGTTTATTCGTGGTCGATTAGGTTTACCGATTCGATAAGTTCTTCCATTAGTTTTCTCTTGATATCAAGTTGTTGCTTAGCTTCTAAACCGTATTTTTTAGCTAATAGTTGATAGTCACTCAGTGCTAAACTTACCGTTAAACGAGGGCGTTTTGGACGTTTGTTAATGGGTAAGCCTAAAATATCACGAATTTGATCAGAAGGGCTAAGACCGGCATCAAGTGCCTGCTTGCGAATAGATAGCTGAATTTTTTCATCCATGTCAAAAGCAACTTGTACGGCTTTCATTGCTTTTACTGAAGACTGCCACTTATCAGGAATTTTTCTATCGTTTGGGTTGGTGACAGTTGAGGTATTAGTTTTTGTCATATTATTTCTTAGTTCCTAACTCGCGGGGTACATATCAATAATATCGGTTAATGGTCTGAATAAGGTTAAAAAAAATATCGGTATCACCATCTTGCCACACTTCGACATCTAAGCCTTTACTTTGATCGTCGTTATACAAGGAATATAGTTCAAGTTGTTCACCACAACCTTCACCTTCATAAGCAGACAGATCTTCGTGGCGATGATCTTTGCGATGAAAGTAACCAACCTTGGCAAAAATGCTTTGTTGATATTGTTCACTACTCCACATTGAAGTGACATCATTATCACTTTGACGATTTAGACAAACCTGTCCGGGTTCATCAAATATTTGTGAGAAATTATCGAGATCGAATAACGTTTCCACCTCATCATGTGCGATTTTTAATGAAAATTTTAGTTCGGTGCTATCATCAACTTCTAAGGATAAAAATAACGCCAGTTCACCAGTACCCTGTAAAGCCCATTCAGTTTGGGTGTTATGTTCGTATTCATAACTATTAACCGCAGTCACTTGAAACTGCTGAGCGCGTAATGCTTGGGGTAAAGCAAAACTATCGGTCAAGACAATAATATCACCCACTAAAAGTTGGTTAACGTCAGTTAATTTACGTTGAGTTTGCGCTTCTTTGTTAAATATTTTCTTAAAAAAACTCATAACAGACCTGTATTTTCTAATAAAAGAGTGCGAGTAAAAAGTGCCAGTAAAAAAGTTGCCAGTAAGAAAAGTTATGAGTAGCGGTTTTTCTTAACTCGCTACCCGAAAACTCATTACTTGCTATTATTTTTGTTTTGCTCTAATGCGATCAAGCACTGAGTTGGCGCTGTTTTCTTGTGAGCCGATACCCGCGGCTTTTAATTGTGCTGCTAATGATGAGTCAGAGTTTTCAGATTCAAGTATTTCAGCGGCTTTCATTTTATCATCAAATTTTTGCTGTTTGGCTTTAATACGCTCTAATGAATCTTTAGCACTTAACAGTTTTGAATTGCTTGATGAAAAGTTATCGGTAATCGCAGAAGTGGCTTTTTGTACACTTTCTGTGGTTTTTACCATGGATAACTGACGCTTATGCTCAGTTACTTGCCGCTCACTTTTCTTAACTAATTCTTTAAGTCTATCCGCATTGCCGCTAAAGCTATCAAGTGCTTGTTGTTGCGCTGATAAATCACTTTCTAAGGTAGCTATTTTTTCGGCAACGGCAAGTGCTAAGGTTTCATCGCCTTTTTCTAAGGCCTGACCGGCATAACCTTCATGTTCTGATATTTCGCGTTGTAAGCGAGTCACATCACGGTTCGCTGACATTTGTTCAGCCATTACGCCAGTTAAATCTCGTTTTGCCTTAGTTAAGTGATTTTCGGCATCGCGAATTTCTTGTTCAAAAATACGGGTTGCATTGGCATCAATAATTGCTTCGCCTGCTTCTGAGGCGCCGCCACGAATTGCAGTCATAATTTTTTTAAATATACTCATTTTTATCTCCTAATAAGCCGACTTGTTAAACTAAAAAGTCACTCATATCATCAATTACTTCTAAGGCGTTATTGCTTAATACCGCTAATTCATGCTCAATATCTTCAAAAGTTGAATTGATAGATAATGCGCCGAACACTACGTATTTATCACCAATTTTTGAAAAAGATGATAATGGCATAGGAATGTTCATTTCTAACATGCTTTCGTGCATAGCATTTACACAGTCAGTTTTTACTTCATCAGCACCCCACAGATAACTGATGCACAATATTTGATCATCGGTTACTGATAAAAAAACGGGTAACTCTTCTCGACCCAAAATAGTTATCTGCAGTACATCGACTTCACCGGATATTGGCTGACAGTCAAAGTCCATTCCTGTGTCAGAATTATCGGCTAAACTATTTAAATGATCGGCTATAGTATGAATATTCATGTATTTCCTATCCTTAATCAAAAACATATAAATGACATAATATGTCATCGGGGTTAAATTTAACAGCTTGACATATTATGTCAAGCATTTCTTGTCGTTTTATTCTTTCGCTACTCGAAACTTTTCTTGCTGGTAACGTTGATTACTTCGCCCTCGAAACTTTTATTACCCGTAACTTTTTTATTCGTACCTATTGTAGCCCTTGTTGATTTTGCCATGCTTTTTGGTGCAATTGGTAAAGTGTATGGCTACCTAAAGTATTGATATCTATGTTTGCTTTATCACTATAAAAATCATTGGGAAAAATAAAAGCGGCTTTTAATGTTTCTAAATTGAGCCAACTATGCTTTACCGGCAATTGTTTTAGGTTTTCTAGCCTTGCTAGTGGGCTAGTTCCCATTTTTGCGCCAATGGTCCAACCCCATTCGCCAAAGCTTGGCACATTGTCATGATATTGTTGCACATGGGTAAAGTTTGCCGCAGTTAATGTTTTACCAATAGAAATAAATGAGTCTTTTGCATGGTAAGGGCTGGTTGATTGAATGGCAATCAGGCCATCTCCTGACAGTAGTTGCTTTAATCTAGCGTAAAAATTAACCGTGTAGAGTTTATTGAGATCAGGATGGCTAGGATCAGGAAGATCAACAATAATAGCATCGAATATTTCTCCTGTTTTAAGCAGCTCATTTACGCTTATAAAGGCATCGCTACGTATAATGGTAACTCGCTGATCTTGTAGGCTACTTTTATTTAAATGCTTTATTTTTCGGGCTAAGTTGGCATTTAAATGTTGCTCTGGTGTTTGAAAAACATCTATTAATTCACTATCAAGGTCAATTAAGGTTACCTTTTTGGGCGCGTATTTCAATACATCTCGTAATGCTAAACCATCACCGCCGCCAATAATGAGAATATTGTCATGACGCGCTGAGCCTGCTAAAACCGGTGCGACTAAATAGTCATGATAAATATGTTCATCGATGGATGAAAACTGTAAGCGGCCATTAAGATAAAAATTAATGATGCTCGCTGGTGTTTCGTCATCGTTAATACCTAAATAACGTTCGGTGAAAGTTAGTTGTTGATAATGGGTTTTTTGAACGTGTACTACTTTGTCTAGATACAGTAGGCTATTCATTTGATTCAGCCACTGATTACCGTAATTAAACATCAATGTAATAATTAACGCTAATACTAGATGTAAGCCTAGAAATGTTTTACGCCAAGTTAGTTTATGCCAATAACGTAAAACAAAAAAAGCGCCAGCAATCAGGTTTAGACTCGCCGTTAACGCGGCAGCCTTACTAATATCGATGCTGAGTAAAAAAACCACCCAAATAGCAGCGCCAACCCCGGCACCGATATAGTCTGCGCCATAAATGGTACCTAGATTATTGGCAAGATGCTGACCATGTATTTCTTCACGAATTCTGGCGATGAGGGGAATTTCCATACCAATAAAAAAGCCTATTACTACGCCGAAAAAATAAGGACTATTGATGGCAATAAAGCTTAATTGTTTAAGAAGTCCGCCTTTGGGTAACATATCAGGAGGAAGAGCAAACATATCGGCGATAATATGCGGTAATATTTGGGTGATCGCGATCAAACCGCCAATGATTAATATTGCACTAGTGCCTAGTAAAGCAATTATTAACTCTAAATAAACAAAACCATTAAAGGCACAGCGTACTTTACGCGCGGCAAAAGCACCTAAACCCATTGATACTATCATTAAGCCTATCATGGTATAGATTGTACTTTCCATTACCCCAAGCACGCGGCCAGCGTAATGAGAAAGGAGGTATTCATAGATCAAACCACAGCCGGCGAGCACAGCCATCGTTAAAATTAGCAGTGTGTCGTCTAAATAGTGGTTTTTTTTTGAAAACATATAAGAATATTGATCAGTGTGAAGTCGAATTTTTGTGAGTTTTTAATACATAAGTATCGAGTTAGGAAGAGACTTTATTCGCAACTCGATACTAGTAACCTAATACTCGTAACTGGTTAAGCCATTAACGCTGTTAATATCAAGGCGATTGAAATACTTGTTGCCATTTCAATACTAGCAACACCAATATTGTGTTGTTGATCTACTTCTTCGACTAGGTTGATCCCCCAAAGGACAATGCGTTTGGCCAGTGAGGTTAACAGTGCCACTAATAACGTCATTATTATACCGAAGACTAGCCAGCCTAGTAAATTCATTACTAAGGTGTCCGGACTATAAACTAGGAAGTGACTTGCTGCTGTGACGGCAAGGGCAGTACTAATAACTTGACCACTATAACGAATAGCCAGCGCTATTTGTCCTTCGCTCAAGGCTTCTTGTAGGCAATTTTGTTGATTGTTTTTAGCGTATTTTCTCTCTCTAATACGCGTCACTAAAACTAATACCGTTTGCGCAACAATAAAGCCACAGGTAATGGCGATGAAGGTTGAAATATTTAAACCTTCAACCCAAAGTAATACTGCGCGGATAATAATAGCAGTAGCAATAGCGCCGGCAGCATCAATAATACCTATGGTAAGGTTTTTTTCTTTTATTAACTCAGTTTTATTTAGGTGTTGCAAAGCGACTTTATCTTGAATGAATCGTCCCACTTTAATTAGTATTAAACCGTAGGTGCCATAGGCCAACATGCCAATGATTTCCATCATATAACTTGGCGCATTTTCTCCGGCAATAGCACCGGTTAATACTATACCTAAGGCTAGAACACTACCAGCAACACTAACACCAAAGGCGAAGTTATCTTTTTCAGCCAATTCTTCAGTACTATTTACTTGGCTTGTTAAACCCAATAAAAAGCGCATAGCGCCTAAAAGCATGATGGCAATAGTGATATCTATGTCTAAATAAATCAGTAATTCTTGATTAACACCAACGAGATCTATCAATGTGTTCATAACGTTCTATCCTATTTCTTGTTATTTACCACGTCGAAAACTACGTGATGTATTGGTGTTAGAGTTTCTAAAACTAGAGCTTTTTCCATATTTTGATTGCGTGCTAGATTTACTCGCATAGCTACTTTTTTTAGCGGTATTACTGCGAAAACGGTTAGCGCTAGATTGCGCGGTTTTACTTTTGGAAGATAAACTAGAAGAGCCGGTACGGTTTTTACTGTATGGACTGGTAAATTTTTGCCCTCTACTGGCAAATGACTTTTTAGTACGCTGATCAAGTTGGGTTTGTTTATTTAACTGGCTAGGTGAACTATAGCGAGTTCTGCCATAATCATTATACTAACTATAGTTTCTATTTCGTCCCCAGTCACTATAGTATGCAGGGCGTCCAAACATATTTCCCATCATAGAATACATACCATACCATGCCCAAAATGACATGCCATTACTACCCGTTTGCCAATTTCCATAATTTGGGTTGCCAATAAGTTGTTAACCGGTGCCAAAATCCTGGGCATTATTTGCTTGTTGAGATTGTAATTTAGATAAAGAATTCACTCTAGGCAGTTGACCGTCAGACATATCAGCTAATACATTTAAGGGATCACTTAATGCATCAGAATAGAGTACCGGATCAGCCGCTTGATAAATATTAAGTAATTCGTCATAAAGCGCTTGGCTAGAAGCAAACATTTGCGGTTGTTTTTTTGCGGTATTGACTCTATCTAATAGGGCACGATACATAGGGCCTTGGATGCTAGCGTCTTTACGAAACTCATCAACCAAAGCATTTAGGTTCGGCTTGAGAGCTGATACTTTATTGGCATATTGATGGATTAAATTAGCATTACGCACCTGACCATTACTTAGTGCATCACCCAGTTGAGCAACTCTTTTTTCAGTAATAGGGAGTTGTTGTCTTGCTTGGTCTTTAACGGGATCGCCACAAGCGGATAATAATAAAATAGCGAGCACTAATATTGATCTAGTACATATTTTATTAAAAAATTGTTTGATAAAAGAGTCTTTTAGCCTTTGCATTACTGCCATCATCTCCATAAAAGTGCTATGTTATTATTAAAACATTAATGACATATTATGTCTATTGTTCAAATTATATTGTCTTGATTATACTATCTTGATGCGTTTATTTTAAGTAATAAAAGGACTACTTGTGTCTTTACCGTCATTATCTGCAAATTTATCGCCATTATTAGCACAACAAAAACAAAAAAGCTGGCAACAATTTAGCCAACAACACCCAATGAGTTATCAAGCGCTAACGTCCGAACAGCTTGAACAGTTTACCTTGGCTATTACCTTAAGTGACTTTATTTTAACCAGTGCCTTGCAAGCACCAGAATTGGTGTTGAATTTATTTGTAAATAAAGATGTCTACCAAAAAACAGTGCCGCCTTATGCTAAGTTGTTAAATGATTTATTAATAGCGTGTGAAAGTGAAGTGCAATTACACCGACTATTGAGACGATTTCGTTTACAGCAAATGGTTAATATTGCCGTGGCAGATTTGGTGCTCAATATTGCTCTTGAGCGGTCATTAGAGCGCTTATCTTTATTAGCTGATGCACTTATTCAAGCTAGTCTTGCTTGGTTAACAAGGTTTTGTCAAAACAAGTGGGGAACACCAACAAGTACTGACGGAGATATTCAGCCATTGCTGGTTTATGGTATGGGCAAGTTAGGTGGATATGAGTTAAATTTTTCTTCTGATATTGATCTTATTTTTGTTTATCCTCACAGTGGTGAAACTCAAGGCAGTAGACGAACTCTTGAGAATCAACAGTTTTTTACTCGTTTAGCACAAAAGCTCATTACCTCATTGCATCAGCATACTGCCGATGGTTTTGTTTATCGCGTTGATATGCGCTTAAGACCCTTTGGTGACAGTGGCTCGTTAGTATTAACATTTAGTGCCATGGAGGATTATTACCAAGATCAGGGGAGAGATTGGGAACGTTATGCCATGCTAAAAGCACGTGTCATTCCGCCACTTAATGGTGATGATAGCTACCATCAACAACTGTCAAAACTGTTGCGACCTTTTGTTTATCGTCGCTATATCGATTTTAGTGTTATCGACAGTTTACGTCGGATGAAAATGATGATTTCACAAGAAGTTCGCCGTAAGCAATTAGTGAATAATATTAAACTCGGCGCTGGTGGTATTCGTGAAATTGAATTTATTGTGCAAGTATTTCAGTTGATTCGTGGTGGTAGAGTAAAAGCGTTACGCCAACGTCGGCTATTAACGGTATTACCTGCATTAGTACTTGCAGGGGAGCTGCCAGAAGACAGTAAAACAGTGTTAGAAAATGCCTATTGTTTTTTACGTCGAGTCGAAAATATTATACAAGCATTGGCTGATAAACAAACACAAACCTTACCTGACAATAAATTAGATCAGCAAAGACTACTGCATGTGCTTGAGTTTAACTCGTGGCAAGAGTTTTGTTTGGTACTTGAACAACATATGCATGATGTTCATGACCAATTTGAGCAGCTCATTGGTATGGAAAGCCCAAATCATCAAGCCCAAGATCAGCACTGGATAACTTTGTGGCACAGCCGCTGGAGTGATGAGGAATCCATTGCTTGGCTAGAACAAGAGCAAGACGTTAGCGAAAAAAACCACTGGAACAGTGAAGAGATTTGGCATTTATTGTCGGATTTTAGAGATGATGTTGGTAAGCGAAGTATCGGTAATAGAGGTAGGCAAGTGTTAGATAAGTTGCTGCCTTTACTTATTTGTCATATTCAGCAAGCAAAACAAGCTGAATTTGTGCTTGCACGCGTTTTACATGTCTTTAAAAAAATAGTTACCCGTACCGCCTACCTAGAGTTATTATTTGAAAATGAAGGGGCGTTAAAACAATTAATTCATTTATGCCAAGCTAGCCGTTGGGTGACTGACTATATCGCTAAATTTCCGATTTTACTCGATGAATTAATTGATCCACGTTTGTTACATAATCCCACAAAAATAACGGCTTATGGAGATGAATTACGTGAAAGTATGTTACGGGTTCCTGAAGAAGATCTAGAAGCGCAAATGGATGCTTTGCGCTTATTCAAACAAGCACAACAATTACGTATTGCTGCGGCAGATATTACTGAGATATTAACGGTAGCACAAGTAAGCCAACACTTAACGGCATTAGCACAAGCTATTATTGCTGAGGTGATTAATATTGGCTGGCAACAAGTCGTTGGTCGTTTTGGTATGCCGAAATCTATTGTTAATTCAGTAAGTGAGTCGATAAGTTTTAACAAAAATACTTTTCAAAATAAAGGGTTTTCGGTAATCGCCTATGGAAAAATGGGCGGTAATGAACTTAGCTATGGCTCTGATCTTGATTTGGTTTTTGTACATAACAGCCCAACAGGTGACGTCACGACGGGTTTGGCTAACGGTGATAAAAGTGTACCAGCTAGTCAATTTTATATGAAGCTAGCGCAGCGTATTATGCATATTTTTAATACACGAATGAATAGCGGTATTTTGTATGAATTAGATATGCGTCTGCGTCCGTCGGGTAATTCGGGTGTTTTAGTGGTGCATATAAACACTTTTGGCCAGTATCAACAAGAAGATGCTTGGACATGGGAACACCAAGCATTGGTACGTGCGCGCATTGTCTATGGTAATAGTGTTATTGAACAGCTGTTTAATGAAATACGTCAGCAAGTATTAAGTATGCCACGGGAGACAGATAAATTAATAGTTGATGTCAGTAATATGCGAGAGAAAATGCGTAATCACCTTGATAAATCTACCGATGAACTTGTTGATATTAAACAAGGGCTCGGTGGATTAGTTGATATTGAATTTTTGGCGCAATATTTAGTGTTGGCCCATTGCCATGCACATAAAAGCTTAAGTCAGCGTTGTGATAATTTGAGTATATTTAAGCAGTTAGCTAGTCTTGAAATATTAACAGTGCCAGAGCAACAGTTATTGGCTAATTGTTATCAGCAACTAAGAGGTTTAGGCCATAAAGCGACCTTGCAAAATGAAGCACTATTAGTGAATAAAGACGCAGTGACTGAACGAGAACAGGTGATGTTAGTATGGAAAAAAATTTTAGTCTAAGGTTTGAGTTTTTGATGTGATAGCAAGCCTACTAAGTTATTCTCGCTACGTTTTGGCGATTCGTCAGCCAAAGGGGATAACTGAAACTCGCATCTTGAGTGAGCTTGGGTATATGCCCAAGTTACTTCAAAATGCAGGATTCAGCTGGAATTAGAAACGTCTTTAGGCAAGGCATTGATTGCAGAGAATGGTTATTCCCTTCTCAAAATTAATAACGCAGCATAAAACATTTCTAAACCAGTCCTACGGGGATGCCTGAGCAAAACATGTTCATCGTTACATCTGTTTTTAAGGGAACAACCCTTAATAAAAAAATGCGCCTTGATCATGATCCGCTCAGGCATCCTGAAACTCGCATTTTGAAGTGGCTTGGGTATATAATAGCGGCAATTATTTTTAGTAACTATTATTATAAGGCTGTGCCATGAAAATTGATGCAAAAAACCGAAGCGAACGACTACGTAAAAAATTGAGAGTTGATGAATTTCAAGAGTTAGGTTTTGATGTTGCTTGGCAATTAAATGACGACATTACTAGCGACGAACTAGATGCTTTTATTGATAAGTTTTTTAGTGACGTTATTCAACCTAGTGGTTTAGGTTTTGGTGGTGAGGGTGACTCTTTGTGGCATGGTTTGATTTGTACACAAGCATTAGGCTCTTGTACTGATGAAAATCGCGCAACGGTTGAAAAGTGGTTAAGCGACAATGGTGCAACATCAGTGGCAGTAAGTGAGCTTTACGATATTTGGTGGGCTGAATAGTTTTATTGGTCATAAATGAACTTTATACGGCATTGTCTTAAGCCCATTTATTTAGAGTAAACAATAGTTACATTCACAAAATGTAAACTAACAGATTAGAGAAAATGACAGATAAAACTGAAAAAACACATAAAACTTTAGAACAAGCAGAGCAAGAAGGTAAATACATACGTAAAGTACGTAGTTTTGTTAAGCGAGAAGGTAGATTAACAAAAGCGCAAGAGCGTGCTTTAAATGATCATTGGCAAACCATAGGGCTGAATCATAGCGATGGTTTAATTGATCTAAAAAATATTTTTGCTAACGATAACCCTGTAGTGTTAGAAATTGGTTTTGGTATGGGTAAATCATTGGTTGAAATGGCCAAAGCAGCACCGCAATTGAACTTTATTGGTATTGAAGTACATAAACCCGGTGTTGGCGCATGTATTGCCTTAGCGATGGAAGAATGTGTGCCTAATTTAAAGGTGTTCGAACACGACGCCATTGAAATTTTAGCTGACTGCATTCCTAAAAATAGCTTAACGACAGTTCAGTTGTTTTTCCCTGATCCTTGGCACAAGAAAAAACATCATAAGCGCCGTATTGTTTCAGCAAATTTTGTTGAAACCATTCGTCAAAAGCTTCATGTTGGAGGTGTTTTTCATATGGCGACTGATTGGCAAGATTATGCAGAATGCATGTTAGCCGATATGCAAAGTGCTCAAGGTTATAATAATTTATCCTCAAGCAATGATTATGTGCCGCGACCTGAATCTCGTCCGTTAACTAAATTTGAAAATCGTGGTCAGCGTTTGGGTCATGGGGTTTGGGACATACAGTTTGCTAAAATGTAAGCCTTCGACCCTTCGACAGGATCAGGGCTAACTATCGTAAATACTGTCTTTCAACATGGAATAAATGTTGGGCATTACGTAAATTACCTGAATCTTCTAGCCATTGCTCGGTGATGATCTCTCTTTGTAAAGCCGCATGTAATATGCGGCTTTTATATTGGCACCAATAAAATAGTGTTGCGGCTTGATGACAGTCATTATTGGGGAATGTGCTACTGCGATTGTCATTTAATTCTTCTTTAATGCTAGCGATAACTTTATCTTTTAATTCATCTTCTATTTTTTGTTTAAAACGGGTAAAACGTTTGGCTTTAATTAACTGCCAAATTAACCACATTAAAGAAGCTAAAGCGAGTATTGCGATAATTTGCATTTATTTATCCTGAGAAACCTATTCGCTTATTATAATAACAATTTCACCAGCAAAACTCCTGCTTAATTCATTTGTATCAGGTAAACTGGTCAAATATTTTATCCCAAAGTGTTTTTCATTCTTTATGGTTTAAATAAAGCGCCTTCATGCATTAATAACTTAGCCTTTAATGCTAATCCTCCTGCATAACCTGTTAGCTTACCATTACTGCCTATTACACGATGACAAGGTACAATTAACGCAATAGGGTTGGCACCATTGGCACTACCAACAGCTCTCACGGCTTTCTCATTATTAATTTTCTTAGCTAACCAAGCATAGGTTTTAGTTTCACCCTGTTTGATTGCACATAAAGCTTGCCACACTTTTTGCTGAAACGGCGTGCCTGTTGCTGCTAGGGGGAGGTCAAATTCTTTTCGTTCACCGGAAAAATATTCGGTTAATTGCTGGCACACCTGAGTAAATTTTTCAGGATTATTTTGATAGTTTTTAGAGATTAGTAGTGCTTTATAGTCTTCAGTTTTTTTACTACTAATAAAGGTCAACGCCGTTAAACCTTGCTCATTAGCGGTTAGGGCAATGTCACCTAAGGGCGACTTATAATAGGTGTAATACATGATAATTCTCAAATGTTATACGATAAATGCTTTAATGCAACAATGTCATTACTATACCTTTTATAATACCAAATCATCTAAGGTAAATACCATTTTAGAAATATAACTTTGTTATATCAAGATTGGTCTTCACAATGGAGCTACCAATAAGGATGTAATACTAGTTTCATTAATTAGGTGATCTGTTTTATACGTAGGAAAAACAGCCAAATACAAGGCGTTTACTTTAAAGTTAAAGTGCCAATTGTACAAATGAAGGCAAAATAATTGCTAGTGAATCAAGTATCTTAATAGAAAAACTACCTGATATTATTTTGCTGTAAAAAGCTGCAATTATTGACTTTTATTGATTAAATCTATACCATCGCGCCCTTAAAAATCCCTATATTTCTTAATAGTCGCCTATACTCAGCTGGCCATTAGCAGATAACTTCGCGTATGTATTTCTACTGGTACAACGCACTAATTATAACCAATGAGATAAAAATGTTTGAATTACACGCGAGTAAAGCGTCGAACCTAAAAAATGACGTGTTATCGGGCTTAACCGTCGCCTTAGCTTTAGTGCCTGAAGCAGTCGCTTTTGCTTTTGTTGCAGGGGTAGAACCGCTAGTCGGTTTATATGCTGCTTTTATGGTGGGTTTAATTACCGCTATCTTTGGTGGTCGTCCGGGTATGATCTCTGGTGCAACAGGCGCTATGGCCGTAGTTATGGTTAGCTTGGTTGCCATACATGGTGTTGAATATTTATTTGCTACTGTGGTGCTTACCGGCATACTGCAAATACTGGCAGGACTATTTAAACTCGGTAAATTTATCCGGTTAGTACCTCATCCAGTTATGCTAGGTTTTGTTAATGGTTTAGCTATTGTGATTTTTTTAGCACAGCTAGGTCAATTTAAAGTGACTAATAGTGCCGGTGAACTGGAATGGTTACAAAGCTCACCGATGATGATCATGGTAGGACTTATTTTATTAACCATGGCTATTATTCATTTTTTACCAAAATTAACCAAAGCCGTTCCGTCATCATTAGTCGCTATAGTTGTTGTTACACTATTAGTACACAGTTTAGGTCTGGATACCCGTACCGTTGTTGATTTTCTTCGTGATATGACTAACGATCCGGCGGCATCTATTGCGGGTGGCTTACCGCAATTTTCTATCCCTAAAGTGCCTTTTGATTTGGAAACATTAAAAGTCATTTTCCCTTTTGCCATAGTATTAGCAGCAATTGGTTTAATTGAGTCATTATTAACCTTAACGTTAATAGATGAATTAACGGGTACCCGTGGTCGAGGCAATAAAGAGTGTATCGCCCAAGGCGCAGCAAATACTGTTACCGGATTTTTTGGCGGCATGGGTGGTTGTGCCATGATTGGTCAATCAATGATCAATGTTAATTCGGGTGGTCGTGGTAGAGCATCAGGCATTACCGCCGCATTAGCCTTACTTGGTTTTATTTTATTTGCTTCCGGTTTAATTGAAATGATCCCTCTAGCGGCATTAGTTGGGGTAATGTTTATTGTGGTTATTGGCACTTTTGAATGGTCAAGTTTTCGTATTTTAAGTAAGGTACCAAAAACTGATGCTTTCGTTATTATTTTAGTATCAGGTATTACCGTGGCCACTGATTTAGCTATCGCCGTTATTGTTGGTGTCATTGTTTCGGCATTAGTTTTTGCCTGGGAACATGCTAAACATATTAATGTGACTCGCAGTACTGATGAAAAAGGCACTACGGTTTATGAAGTGACCGGGCCTATTTTCTTTGGCTCAGTAACTACCTTTTTAGAGCAATTTGATATTGAAAAAGACAGTGATAACGTCATTATTGAATTTAAACGCTCTCGTGTGGCAGATCACTCTGCTATTGAAGCTATTGATACCTTAGCTGAACGTTATTTAGCGAAAGGTAAAACCTTACATTTGAAACACTTGAACCAAGAATGTAAGCAATTACTTAAAAAAGCAGGTGATTTAGTAGAAGTTAATGTCATTGAAGATCCTGATTATCATATTGCTACTGATAAACTCGGCTAAATTGTTTTATCAATATTAAAATAATGCGCTGATAAGTTATACTTAACTTACAGCGCATTTTTATTTTACGGTGGTTAGAATAAGTGCAGTTAGACTTTTTTGATATTCCAAGCCCTTGTGTGGGTATATGCCAGTCAAACATTAAAGGCTACTGTCTTGGTTGTATGCGCACGCGTGACGAAAGGCAGGATTGGATTAATCTTGATAATGATAACAAGCAAAAAGTGATTAAACGCTGTATGCAAAGAAAAAAACGTCAACAGGATAAAAATAAGATCAAAGCCGTTGAAGAAGTCAATTTATTAGAAATAACGCATGAAGCGGTACAACCCTCATTATTAGACCTACCAAGTAAAGTTAAAGTAGCAAATGATAGCGATCTGGATTTTGGTGATTTTGAGCTATAACCATTCATTTTTGTAAAGCTTTCAAAAAGTACAAAAAAACGGTTGCTAGCCAATAAAATTCTAGCTATGATACGCGCTCTTCGAAACTGTGTTCTTTTTAAGAATATGTTCGATGCCCCGATAGCTCAGTTGGTAGAGCAGAGGATTGAAAATCCTCGTGTCCCTGGTTCAATTCCGGGTCGGGGCACCATATAAAGAAAGGCCTACAAGAAATTGTAGGCCTTTTTCGTTTTCGCTACTTTACAAGTAGCTATCAGTAAGCCATCACAAATGGCGCAATCATCAAGTAATTTGAATTTTATCGGTCATCTATTAGTCGCTGGGTGATAATTTAGCTTTAGCTTTAGGTCTAGATTAAGAAATTACAATAGATAGTAGCTCTGAGGTAGAGAGCTACATAAAATAAAATGGCAGATAGATAAAATTTATAACGCTAACTCTATCACCATTACTTTTAATTCATCTTTAGAAATAGAATTACTATGATTAGTATCAAAGCGATTGAATATAGATTCGCACATGCGCAGACCTTTATCCTGTAATAACACTTCAATTAGTTCTACGAACTCGGAGCGATTTATTACACCATCTTTATCTTCGTCAAACACTTCAAACAACTCATCTACCCACTGATTTATTTCCATGAGGATTCCTTTGCAACATAGGGGAAGTTAGTTACTGAACTTTATCTGTTATTAAGGCATTTGTGAATGGCTATTTATAAATATTTACAAATAGATGCACTTCTTAGGATTAAAAAGTGAAATAGAAGATATCCAAACCACTTTAAAATGCAGGGTTTAGCTGGAATTAGAAATGTTTTAGGTAAGGCATTGATTGAAGAGAATGGTTATTCAGGAGAGTATGCTTATATGGACTTCTCATATTGTACAAAATAAGATACCTTTTTAAAAAAGATCGTTAGTTGGAACATTGCTTCACGTATAAAGGCGCAACTTATTTTTGATGGGCTAAGGATGGCTATTTGGCAATGTAGACCACGTTAACCTAACTTTAATAGCGTTACTATTCGTTTAGCTAATAGGCATTTTTGGGTTTTAGTAAAATACACTCTTTATTAAGGTAGTCTGGTGCTTCGTTAATAAAAACTAAGGTGCGTTGACGGTAACAAAAGTAGCTACTAATACCCTCGGGAAAATGACCTGAAACGGCCTCACCAATTTGGTAAGCGGTTTTTAAAATGTTTTTTTCAATACGAAAAGGGTCTTTAA
>SPKZ01007238.1_pt1 | contig 39731 bp, 30 predicted proteins | sample 2456571 | NCBI WGS metagenome assembly SPKZ01 (sample SAMN11192286, study PRJNA482655) | marine metagenome | biome: ENVO:00000447; feature: ENVO:00000244|ENVO:00000211|ENVO:00000569|ENVO:00002023; material: ENVO:00002151; isolation source: ocean water from marine abyssalpelagic zone ...
AATAAATGTTTTATGCGCGCATGTAGCTCAGCTGGATAGAGTACCTGGCTACGAACCAGGCGGTCGGAGGTTCGACTCCTTCCATGCGCGCCATAATTTTCACATTATCTTCCCTTGAATATCATATACCCTCCATGAAAATCAATATTGAACATATTACCAAATGATTTAACCAAACAATTTTGACATTTTTGTCCATTTTGTCAAAATCATTTAGCCTAATTTAAGATTATTTTTTTCGTCAACTAGTCAGCTAACACCACTTGGTTTCTGCCGTTATCTTTAGCGCAATATAATGCTTTATCGGCTCGCTCAATAAACCCAGTGACCGATTCATCATTGTCCCACACCGCAATACCAAATGAAGCGGTAATAGGTGATATTTTTTTACCCGTTTTATTACTAACAAATGAAACTGAAGATAACTTAATTCTTATTCTTTCGGCTAACTCGACTACCTTAGACATTTCTATGGTTGGGCACAAAATAATAAACTCTTCACCACCGAATCGCACGGGCACCGCAGGCGTCTCACATTCTTTCTTGAGTAACTTTCCGACAAATTTAAGAATTTGATCCCCCATATTATGACCATGGGTATCATTGAATATTTTAAACTTATCAATATCCATCATAATAACAGCAAGCACGTCATCATTACTGTTCTGTGCAAACTCTTCATAAATCGACTCAAAAACTCGACGATTAAACAATCCAGTCAGATGATCGGTGGTCGCTTCTTTTTTGGTACTCTTAAGTTCGTTTTTTAACGCTTCAATTTCCTGGCGAGCCGTCTCTATTTGTCGTTTGAATTTATCATTACTGCTACAGATAGCTTGAGCAGAAATAGTTAACTGTTCAATAATTGGTTGAGCACCGCCAACATTAACGATCGTCGACAATTCATCTAATTTGACTATCAATGTGTTTGAATAATTAGCGGTAGTTTGTGATGTTTGTTCTATATTATCCGATAGATCACTGGCAACATGGAGTAAAGCTTGTTGGATTTTATCCACTTTAATCACATTATCGAACTTGGTGATGTGCGATAAAAACAAATCTTCACTGACTACCTGCGGGCATGTACCAAACTGCTCAATCGTAAGATCCAGTGCCTGATTTAACTTCGGATAAGCATTGGAATAATAACTATACCAAAGTGTATAGTTGAGTGGATTAGGCACAATATTATGCTTAATCATTTTAGGCACAGCCAAACGTAAATAGTTAGCTGCTTCTCCAGAGTTTTCAAAAAATTTCATAATTAACCATATTTTTTAATAAAGAGTGCGTTCAAAAACAACTAAGCGCTTCAGTAGAGGCTCTTTTTTATTTTATTCTTATAACCGCATCATAACATTTAAGAAAAATAAAACTATCTTAAATGTCCGTTATGGCATGAGTTTTCACTAGCCCCCATTAAATTAATTCCATATAAGTTATGCTAAATGTTACTTGGTTGTTACAAAAACACTAGACCATAGTCTTGGTTACTAACCGTGAAACCTAACACGGAAAAAAGCTTATCCCCCGTTACATAAGGGTTTTATTAACATCTAGGCAATTAATTAAGATCAACGTTTCATTCTCATAGACTAAGGTCTTGATTTAACAATCCTCTCTCACTGCTAGATTAGTTAACGTAACTCCAATACAACTATAAAACACAGGGGGAAGTTATATGAGTTTCGATTCAAAAGAACAAGCTGATAAATACTGGAAAGAAAATTTAGGCATTATGTTTAAATTATTAGCTATTTGGTTTGTAGTCTCTTACGGCTGCGGCATCCTTTTCATTGATGCACTAAACACAATGACCTTTATGGGCTTTAAACTGGGTTTCTGGTTTGCTCAACAAGGGGCGATGTATGTCTTTATTGCTCTAATCTTCGTCTACGTAAAAATGATGAATGATTTAGATAAAAAATATAACGTAGAAGAATAAGGAGCATAAAATGGATGTACAAACTTTAACTTATATCATTGTCGGATTTACGTTCGCAATATATATCGGTATCGCCATTTGGGCGCGTGCAGGTACAACAAAAGAGTTTTATATCGCTGGCGGTGGTGTTCACCCAGTGATGAATGGTATGGCTACCGCAGCGGATTGGATGTCTGCCGCTTCATTTATCTCACTCGCTGGTATTGTTTCTTTCACTGGCTCCGATGGCTCAGTATATCTACTAGGCTGGACCGGCGGTTATGTGCTACTGGCCCTTTGTATGGTGCCTTACCTCCGTAAATTTGGTAAATTTACCGTGCCAGATTTCATTGGTGACCGCTATTACTCCGATACCGCACGTATCGTTGCAGTAGTCTGTGCTATTTTTATCTGTTTTACTTACATTGCAGGACAAATGCGTGGCGTCGGCGTAGTATTTTCTCGCTTCCTCGAAGTAGAAATAGAAACAGGTGTTGTGATTGGCATGGCCGTGGTCTTCTTCTATGCTGTATTAGGTGGCATGAAAGGAATTACATACACTCAAGTTGCACAATATTGTGTATTAATTTTTGCTTTCATGGTACCTGCAATCTTTATTTCGGTGATGATGACCGGACAGGTTATTCCGCAAATAGGTTTTGGTAGTGAGCTGGTCGATGGCTCAGGTTACTTACTGGACAAATTAGATGGTCTATCTAAAGAACTCGGTTTTGGCGCTTATACTGAAGGACGAAAATCAACCTTAGATGTATTCTGTATCACTGGTGCACTCATGGTTGGTACGGCTGGTTTACCCCATGTTATTGTCCGATTTTTTACGGTACCAAAAGTTAAAGACTCTCGCATTTCAGCGGGTTGGGCTTTAGTATTCATTGGTATCATGTATACCACTATTCCAGCATTGGCTTCTTTTGCTCGCGTTAACATGATTAATACCATCAATGGACCAGAAATGACGGGAACAGCCTATTCTGATGCGCCTAGTTGGATTAAAAACTGGGAAAAAACCGGATTGATTACTTTCACCGATAAAAATGGTGATGGTAAAATGTTCTATTCTGGTGATGAACGTAATGAAATGAAGATTGACCGTGATATCATCGTACTTGCGAATCCAGAAATTGCGAACCTACCAGCTTGGGTTATTGCCTTAGTGGCTGCCGGTGGACTTGCTGCTGCACTTTCGACATCAGCCGGACTACTTTTGGTTATCTCAACCTCGGTATCCCATGATTTACTCAAGAAAACACTCATGCCAGATATCTCAGATAAAACAGAGCTGATGTATGCGAGGATTGCTGCTGCCTTTGGTATTGTCTTTGCTGGTTACTTTGGTATTAATCCTCCTGGCTTTGTTGCTGCGGTGGTTGCTTTTGCCTTCGGATTAGCAGCATCGTCGTTATTCCCAGCTATTATCATGGGAATATTTAACAAAAAGATGAATAAAGAGGGTGCGATTGCCGGTATGGTGTTTGGTCTAATCTTCACCACAAGTTATATCGTATACTTTAAATTTATCAACCCTTCCATGAATGTGTCTGAAAATTGGTTCTTAGGAATATCTCCTGAAGGCATTGGTACTATCGGTATGTTAGTTAACTTTGGCACCGCGTTTATTGTTGCTAAGTTCACTGCAGAAGTACCACAGGATGTTCAAGATATGGTTGAGTCAATCCGTTTCCCTAAGGGAGCTGGTGAAGCTCACGATCACTAAAAATGAGTGAGTTAGCATAAAGAAAAGCCTTAACATTATTGTTAAGGCTTTTTTATTTCGTTAATTTTTAAGGTATTTAACGCCTTTTCACTTCAAATACCTCGTCGACCCCTGCAAGTTTAGCCAAGGTTCTTGCTAGCACTTCTTGATTAGCAACTTCAATGGTTAACTCCAGACTAGCAATTTGGCTATGAAGGTTAGTCCGAGTATTCATGCCGAGTAAACTCACTTTCTCATTAGCAATAATCGCGGTAACATCCCGCACTAACCCCGTGCGATCATTGGCGTGAATCATGATATCAAGTGAATAACCGCTGGTTGACTCATTACCCCAGTTCACTTCAACGTTTCGTTCAGGGTTCTGATGTAATAATGCTTTTAACTGTTCACAATCACTACGATGTACTGCAATACCTTTACCATTCGAGATAAAGCCATCAATTAAATCGCCAGGAATGGGTTGACAGCATTTAGCAATGTGAGTCAGTAAATTACCCACCCCTTCGACCACCACGGCACTACGGTTTGCTTGAGCGTTCGGGCTTTGTTTCTTAAACTGTAATGGTTGAACTTTTACTGTGGGTTGGATCTGATGAACCAAATAATTAACTAGCTGATTAATTTTAATATCACCACTACCTACTGCGGCGATTAAATCATTGAGCTGATTAAGATTATATTTTTTTACTGCAATTTTGGCATCCGCTAACTTAAGGTTTACTTGGGCCAATTCCAATTCGAGAATTTCTTGGCCCGCGATGATGTTTTTATCACGGTCTTGTGATTTAAAGAAATGTTGTATTTTTGCCCGTGATCGAGCCGAAAACACATAACCTAATTTAGGGTTTAACCAGTCATGCTTCGGATTAGGCTCTTTACTGGTTAATATTTCTACTTGTTCACCGGTTGCTAGCTTGTAAGTAAAAGGAACTATTCGACCATTAATCTTTGCCCCAATACAACGATGCCCGACTTGTGAATGAATATAATAAGCAAAATCTAGTGGCGTACAACCATTTGGTAAATCAATAACCTCCCCTGACGGCGTGTAAACATAAATCCGATCATCGAACACTTGAGAACGGATTTCATCTGCCAAATTGCCACTCTCTTTGACATCATCTTGCCAAGCAAGAATTTTACGCAACCATTCAATCTTCCCTTCAAAACTACTGCCTTTGGTAGCACCAGCCCCCTCTTTATAACGCCAATGAGCCGCCACGCCCATTTCGGCATCGTTGTGCATTTGTTCAGTGCGAATTTGAATTTCAATGGTTCGCCCTTCAGGTCCAACGACAATCGTATGGATAGACTGATAACCATTAGGTTTTGGATTAGCAACGTAGTCATCAAACTCACTAGGAACGTGATGCCATAAAGTATGAATAGTCCCCAGCGCCGAATAGCAATCTTGAAGTTGATCAACCACGACCCGAATCGCACGAACATCAAACAGCTCATCAAAACTCAGCTGTTTCTTATCCATTTTTTTCCAGATCGAGTAAATATGCTTAGGTCGCCCATAAACTTGCGCCTTAATCGACAACTGCTTTAACTCCGAAGATAGTGTATCCACAAAAGTCGCGATATAAGATTCTCTTTCTAAACGTTTTTGATCGAGCAGCCTCGCTATTTTTTTGTAAATGACCGGGTTAAGATAGCGAAACGAAATATCTTCAAGCTCCCATTTTAATTGCCCGATCCCTAATCGATTAGCTAATGGTGCATAAACATCCGAGATTTCCCGTGCCGCTAACACCCTAGTTTCTTCATCGAAATTTTTAATATCACGTAAATAAGCCACTCTTTCCGCTAACTTAATCACCACAGCGCGTACATCAGCAACCATCGCCATCAGCATCCGACGTAAATTATCGACTTGAACTCCCGACAAATTACGCCCTTTACCATGTAACGTTTTAATCGCCGCCATTTCAGACACATTAATAACGAGCTTACCGACAGCATGACTACTAATAGTTGTAATGTTGTCGGTATCAAGCAGATTTTGTTCATACCAAGGGTAAATCAACGCAGCACGTAATGTATCAAGATCCATTTGCATTGATTGTAATATTTCAGCCATTTCTCTGGCTTTAACCAACAAAGGACGTTGTTCAGTTGATTGAGTGACCATCGCTTCAAGTGTTAAGTACAATGATTTTAATAAGGTAGTTTGCTGTTTATTTAAACCAAACTTTGTTATCCAAACATCAATGTTAAATGTGTGATCCAAATGACCTTCACGAATTGAAACCATGGTTCTTCCTTTTTATACCATTAAATTTTTCTAAATAATGCCATTGATTCTAAATGAGTTGTCTGAGGAAACATATCCATAACCGATATTTTTTCGAGTCGATAGCCCTGATTAATGATCACTTGGCTGTCTCGCTCTAATGATGCCGGCTCACAGGAGATATAAACAATCAACTGCGGTTTCAAACTCGATAGTTGCTCAGCAATAGCCAGCGCACCATCGCGGGCAGGATCCAGTAAGATTTTGTCAACCTGCTGCCCAAGTTGGTTACGATACCAAGCTTGCTCTGATAGTGGTTGATTTAAGTCGCTGTGATGAAAGGTTAGATTGGATAATTGGGCATTACTAGCATTACTGGTTGCCCGTTCAACCATCGCTTTCACCCCCTCAACCCCAACGACCATTTGTGCTTGTCTTGCAATAGACAGGCTAAAATTACCGACACCACAAAAAAGATCGAGTACTTTGTCCGTTGATTTTAATTCAAGCCAGGCAACCGCCTGCTCAACCATTTTTTGATTAACTTTCGCATTCACTTGAATAAAATCACCAGCACTAAATTCAAGTTTATCTTGATTAAGTTGATAGCTTAGTAAACTTGCTGTCTGACCATCGTATTGGGTAATTTCCCCCTGATTATCTTGAATCAGGAACTGGACTTGATGGGCGATTTCAAAATCCTGCAATCGCTCAATATCTTTTGTCTTGAATGACTTCATCAGACGAATAATAATATAATGACCACTATCACAGGTAATAAATTCAAGGTGCCCGATATCTGATTTTACGGTTAATTGGTTCAATAAATCATACAACGGGGTAAATAACTGGTCAAAAGGCGCGACCAACACTGAGCATTGTTTGATATTAACTAAATCATTACTGCCCTGTTGACGAAAGCCTAACGCCAATTGTCCTTTTTTATCAACCTGAACACCCACTCTAGCGCGGCGACGATAATGCCATGACGCAGATGTAATAGCGGGTAACCACTGTGTTGATTGTGCTACAAACCGCATTCTATTGCGTAAGGCATCTTGCTTAACTTCCAGTTGATATTCATTGCCAACCAATTGGGTCTGACAACCACCGCAGATACCATAATGATCACAGCTCGGCGCAATACGTTGCGGTGCAGGTTTTAGGACTTCGATAAGTTTACCCGTCGCATATTTTTTGCGATCGTTGGTCACTTGCATTAATACCTCTTCACCGGGCAAGGTTTGAGGCACAAAAACCACCTTATTATCGAGATAACCGATTCCTTGAAATTTTTGATCAAGTTTTTCGATAATTAACTTCTGTTGTTTCGAGGTTTTTTTTATTTTTTTCTTTGCTACGTAAAAATTTGCCATATCACTGATACTACTTACTTTAGTTAACCATAATATTCATTACAAATATTAGATGATTTGTTATGATGCCTACTTCATAAACTCTTTTTTATTAATAAAAAAGCAGATTTACATTATATAAGGCTATTTTCACACAAATGCGCAGCTCAGCCAATTACAGTCTTCGATCTTGGGTGTTAATTTTAACATTAGCGCCAAGTATCATTGTCAGCTTAATGCTCGGTGGTTTCTTTACCTTCAGCCTTTTTAGTGAATTAGAAACAACACTAGAGGAACAAGGACAAAATATTATTCGACCTTTGGTGATTGCGGCTGAGCAAAATTTAAAGAATGATAACCGTGAAGATTTGAAAAACTTGATTGATAAAATGCATCGTAGCCATTCGCCATTAATTAATTCGATCACCATTTTTAATGAATATAATCAACTTTATGTGACCAGTAACTACCACCGGATGATGGGTGATTACAGTGATTTTGGCTCAAAGGAAATGCCGACCGATACCACCGTAACCTCAAGCGATAACCATGTCATGATTACCAGTCCCATTTCAGTTGAAGGCATCACTAGCAGTGGCAGTCTAAAGCAAGAAATTATCATTGGTTACATGATATTGCAACTTAACCGCAATAACACCCTATTGCAACAACACCGCGTTGCCGTGACCACATTCATCATTATTCTATTAGGTATTCAACTTAATTTATTTTTCACTTTTCGATTAGTTAATAATGTTACCCGACCAATCTCTGAAATGGTTCGTGCGGTGGCAAAAATTCGTGAAGGAAAGTTAGATACGCGATTACAAGGTACTTTGGTTGGGGAGTTAGAAGTTTTAAAACGCGGTATCAATGCCATGGCTGGTGCTTTAAAGGAATATCATGACAAAATGCAACTTAATATCGATACCGCCACCAGTGATTTGCGTGAAACCATGGAGCAAATAGAGATCAAAAATATTGAACTTGATATTGCCAATAAAAAAGCCCATGAAGCGAATCGAATTAAATCTGAATTTTTAGCCAACATGTCCCATGAATTACGCACTCCATTAAATGGGGTTATCGGACTCACTCAACAATTGTTAAAAACGCGGTTACAGCCCAATCAACTTGATTACCTCCAAACGATAGAAAAATCAGCCCAGGGTTTATTCAATATCATCAAAGATATTCTCGATTTCTCGAAGTTAGAAGCAGGAAAGCTCCGCCTCGATACGATTCCCTTCAGTTTGCGTGATGCGGTTGATGACGTCGTTGATATCCTCGCGACCACTGCCCATGAGAAAAACATTGATTTATTGGTTGAGATAAAACCCGACACCATTGACAATTTACTCGGAGATAATCAGCGATTTAAACAAATTTTAACCAATTTGATTGGCAACGCGATTAAGTTTACTAAAAAAGGTAAAGTCAGGCTAAATGTTTACGCAAAACCATTAGCAGGCAACAGTTATCAATTTTATTTTGATGTCATTGATTCAGGCATCGGGATCCATCGAGAGCAGCTCAAAAAATTATTTAACGCCTTTGCTCAAGCTGATAGCAGTATTAGCAGGAAGTATGGTGGTAGTGGCCTAGGATTAGTCATTACCAAACGACTGGTTGAAGAAATGCATGGAGAAATATCCTGTGCCAGTGAACCAGGTATTGGTTCACAATTCTCTTTTCATATTACCTTAGAGCAAAACAATGCTAAACCTGCATTCTATGTCAATGCACAATTAAACAAAAATGTTCAGCTATTTTACTTTAATGAAGAACATAGCACCATCATCAAAAACCAGCTAAATCATTGGCATATGACTGTCGATTGCTTTTCTGATATTGAAACTTGGACCATTGCTTCAGCTAACATCCCTTATGACTGTGCAATTATTAGTTATCCAGGCCCATACGGTGACTTATCACTCCTTAAAGCGATCATAAAATCAACAAAATCAGCAAGCCAAGTCATTGTATTAATCAATACCAACGACCTAATCATTCATCAAAACATCATTTTATTAGGGGTTGACGATTGTCACATCAACCCAATGAGTTGTAAAAAACTGTATAACAGTATTGAGCAAATTCAATCATTTATTGCTCCAATGGTGGTTCAACAACCAGTGAACGAGATTCTTTATCCTAATCAACGAGCCTTAGTGGTTGATGATAACGAGGCTAATCTCAAACTTATCAGTACGATGCTCGAAGATAAAGTGGGTAGCATTGTCCAAGCCGTTGATGGCGAAGATGCAGTGGAGGCTTGCCGCGATACCAAGTTTGATATTATCTTCATGGATATACAAATGCCGGTGCTCGATGGGTTGCAAGCTACCGCTATCATCAGAAAGCATGGTATCAACCAACTAGTACCCATTGTCGCTACAACGGCTCATGCCCTTGATGAAGAAAAACAGGCTTGGTTAAACAAAGGGATGGATGATTTCTTAACTAAACCGCTCCATGAAGACGTGTTAGAAAAAATTCTAGATCATTGGTTAAATTCGAGTCATTCCAGTGCTAATTACCAAGCACAAATTAGTGGATTCCCACAGCATAACAGCAGTGAAATCAGTGACAGTTTACATGTTAACTGGCAAGAATCATTGAATCAGGCGATGAATAAAGAAGACTTAGCAATTGATATGCTACAAATGTTAATTAATTCAATTGCCCAAAACATTATTAACATCGAACAAGCGATGAGTATGCAAGATGAAGAACAATTGCTGAAAATTATTCATAAACTTCATGGCGCATGCTGTTACACTGGCGTACCACAACTGAAAAAGCTAGCCCACTCAATAGAAACAGCGCTCAAACAAAATGAAAGCATTGCGACAATAGAGCCTGAGCTACTTGAAATTTTAGATGAATTACAATTGGTTTCCACCGTCGGAACCAGTTTATTAAAAAAACAAGTGACAACCTAAATGACTAAAACAACCGGTTTTTTCACCCGAATAAAGCAACTAAGCTTCGATCAAAAGATGGTTTTTGCAACCACTTTAACCGAGCGGATGCTACCAAACTATGCCTTATTTAGCGACGCAACTTCATTTGGCGAGCCTAAAGTATTAAATACCATCGTCGATATTATTTGGCAAAAACTCTCTAAACATCAGGTCAAGCTTAACCTCGAGGTTCAACTAGAGAAACTTGCGGTGGTTATTCCGGACCAACAAGACTTCGATTGTTTTGGGGTGATCCCCGCGATTGACTGCGCGATGGCTGTTAATACCCTTCTTGTTGCTCTAGAGCAGCAAATGGATGAAGATTTAATTAACATCAGTAAATTATCAAGTTCGACGGTCGCCAGTTATATTACCGCGGTCGAAGGCGACATCAGTGATGAAGCAACCTTCGAACATGAACTGATGGTTGAAGAAAAAGCACTTCAAAATTACCTCTTAGAACTGATTGAGGAACAAGGCAATCCTAATGCTGAATTTCTTAAGGGATTACGTCGTCAGTTCAAAGACTTTGGGGTTAGTAATATCGGGATTGAATCTTAATTAGCTTGGCGAATTAATGGCACAAAAAAGGCTCCAATCGGAGCCTTTTTTATGCGAGATTAAAGCTAGAGTGCTACTTATCAGCTCGCCCCATAAATTTCTGCTCAGTAGTATTTACTTTAATTTTTTCGCCCAAGGAAATATATTCAGGGACTTGAACCACTAATCCTGAAGTTAACGTCGCAGGTTTAGTACGAGCACTGGCCGAAGCTCCTTTAATCGAAGGGGCAGTATCTACTATCTCTAGTTCAACGCTTGATGGTAAATCGATGGCTACCGGAGCGCCATCGATTAACACCACATGGGCACCTTTGGTGTGCTCATCAATAAAGAGGACTTGCTCAGCAATACCTTCTTTGTTGAGGTTATATGGGGTGTAATCTTCCGTGTCCATAAAGACGTACTCATCACCGTCGAGGTAAGAGAGAACCACTTCGCGGCGCACCAAATCAGCTGCCGTTAGCATATCGCTGTCTTTAAATGTTTCATCAACTTTGATCCCAGAAACAACATCGTACATTCTCATCCGATACAAACTACCGCCAGCACGCCCTTGCGGTACTGAACGTTCAATATCTCTAATGATATAAACACTATTGTTAAATTCGATTGCAGAGTTCTTTTTAATATCACTTGCCTTTGGCATGAGATCCTTCCTTATTACTTTTAAAATTTATAATGCGTGAAAAAACATTGCTAAGATGAATACAGGACAGACAAACCGCACATAAACCGGCCAAATTTTCCAAAATATCCCATACTCGGCATGCTCATAACCTTTCTTAATTTCTGATAACGCTTTATTGCGTTGCCACACCCAACCGGCATAAAGGCAGAAAAACAAGCCTAATAGCGGTTGACTATACCGAGTTGTTATCGCAATAACCAAACCAAATAATTGGTCAAAGTTAAAGATCAAAATAAAGCTTAAACCGGTTATCGCACTACCGATCAACCAACTTGCTTTATTACGGTCGAGCTTCTCGCTTTCAATAACATAAGAAACCGGCACTTCGAGCAACGATATTGATGATGTTAATGCCGCTAATGACATCAGTAGAAAAAATGCCATACCAACAAAAACCCCAATCTCCCCCATTTGTTCGAATAAACTCGGTAGCACAGTAAAAATTAAGGTATCTTCTTTGAGTAAAACACCGGATTTATCAAATATTTCTACGCCATAGTGCTGAGCGACATACATCGCGGGAATAATTAAGAGCCCCGCAACAAAGGCTAACCCGACATCGATTAAAGTAACCCACGCTCCAACACGCACAATGTTTTCATCACTTGACATATAAGAGCCATAAATCAACATACAGCCCACACCAAGTGACAGAGAGAAGAACGCCTGACCTAATGCGCTCACTAACAAAGAGCTATCAAGCAATAATGAAAAATCAGGGACTAAATAGACTTTCAATCCCTCCATTGCACCCGGTAAGGTCAGCATATAACCAATCAATAATAATAAGATCAGGACTAAGGTTGGCATTAATCGCTTAGACCATCGCTCAATACCAGCACTGACACCACCACAAATAATCAAGATAGTCGCGATCATAAACAAACTGGTAAAAATAAGGTTACGTACCACGCCAAAATCAGTCAACCAATGAGCATATTGTTCAAGACCAACGAGCTTAAGTAGCGGGGCTAAGGCATAAGCAAACATCCAGCCCGCAACAATGGCGTAAAAACTTAGAATGACGGCGACCGTGATTAACCCGGCAATCCCAACCAACTTCCCCCCGAGCTTTAGTGCGGGTGAGTCCGTTAGCATTGGTAGTGCTTTAACCGCATTCGCTCGCGCATAACGACCGACGATTAATTCGGCCATTAATGCTGGATACGCTAAAAAAAATGCCAGCACTAAATAAGCAAAAACGAAAGCAGCACCACCATTACTAGCAACTTGTGTGGGAAAGCCCCAAATATTACCTAAGCCAACAGCCGCACCAGTGGCCGCCATAATAAAACCAAATTTAGAGCTAAACTGACCTCTATTCACCGAATTTCCTATTATTTATTACCACACAGCAAAATATATGGTCCAATCATTTTATTGCCAGAGTTTATCATCTTCGAATAGCTGATATAAGCTTTCAGCACGGCTAATCAGTAAATTTGCAAAATCAATTTGCACTTTATCATTGTTTGCCAGATTTAAAATACTTTGTGCTTTCATTTGCCAAGTCAACGAAAAATGACGTAATAACTCACGAGGTTCAGATGATACTTTGGCAGAAACATGATCAACGGGAACTTGACCAGTAATAACCCAAATTAGTTGGCCATCTTGGCTTTTTACCTTCCATAATGCGACTAAAGGCGCAAGATAACGAGATTGCTCGACCAACACTTTATTGACTAAAATACCTTTTTGAGCCAAATATTTATTACATTCTTGAAAACAGGACTTTACCCATTTTTGACGTTCGTTTTCTAAAGATTGAGCTGTCGCTTCATTTGATGTTTTAGACTCACTTGTCATTATTATTATTCCAGCAATAAAAAATTCTTAGCCACCATAACAAAATTGTTCAGTATGAATCAATTATCCGAGCATCGTTTGTTGATAAATAATACAAACTATGGTGTAGTAATATTAATTATCTATATGGAGCATAATCATGGAAGAAGTACTATCAGTAGCAGCAACGGCAGAATTTTTGGGGATCACCGAGGCCAGAGTCAAACGTCTAGCCCGAGAAAGTTTACTTTCAAGCGCAGGAGATGATAAAGAGCAACCAGTGTTCAAATCTGTTGATGTTAAACGATACAAAGAACTCGCTGAAAGAATTGGTGGGATATAAGTTAGAACAGATCAAAAAAGGCGGTGTTAACCGCCTTTTTTTATGACTTAAATAATTTAAGCCTCTGGTGCTGGATAAACAACATCACTATCATTGATTAAGGATTTAATAAATGAACGGTAAGTTGCATCTGATTGTGAGCGCTCTAAACGACTCACAACTGCCGCTAAACTTTCTTTAACATCTTCAACGGTATTAACACCCGTTAACGAAACAATCGCTTGACCATTGTTCGTGCTAACTAAGGTATTAGAAAATTTAGCATCCATTGGTTTAGCTAAACTAAAAGCGGCCGCGACAATAGCAGGATCTATATCTTGAGTACGACGTGCCACTGCTTTTTTCTCGATAACTTTTACATCAGCTATCTCAGTATTAGCATTCCAGCTCGCCAAGTATTCCTGAGCGGTTACTTTCGCAACTTCTGCCGCCTCTTGATTTTTTAATAGGCTAACAATTTGTTCTTTCACTTGTTCAAGCGGTTTAATTTCACTTGGCTGGTGTTCTGTCACACGAATAACCATGTGATGATCCGGTGTAATCTCGATAACATCCGAGTTAACACCTTCCACTAACACGGTATCAGAGTATGCAGCAGCTAATACGGCAGGGTTGCTTAACGCTGTTGGTACGTTCGCACGGGTAAACAACGGAGTTGATTGAACCTTAACACCAATTGCGCTAGCGGCTTCATCTAACGTGTCTGGTACCTCAAAGCTTAAATCAGCCAATTGTTGCTGCACTTCGAAAAATTGCTCTTTGGCTTCATTAGCAAGTAGCTCTTGACGAATAGACTCAGCGACATCAGTGAAGGCTTTAGTGGTCTGTTCTTCTAAATCAGTCACTTTGATAATGTGATAACCAAATGAGGTCTTAACCAAAGCAGACACCTGATCTTGAACTAATGCAAATGCAGCCGTATCAAACGCGGGGTCCATCACCCCTGGTTCGATCCAATCTAAATCACCACCATTTTCACCACTGAAAGTATCATCAGAAGAAGTTTTGGCTATCGCGGCAAAGTCCTCTCCACTATTGATTTTATCCAATAATGTTTGTGCTTTAGCTTTGTCTCCAGCGTCATCATCTGTCGAAGCAATCAAGATATGCGCTACTTTACGACGAGCTTCAGTCTGATACTGTTCGATATTCTCATCATAGGCAGCTTTAACGGCTTCATCCGTTACTGTAACTTGACTGAGTAAATCTGATACTTTCAATTCAATATATTGTAAGCTGACTTGTTCCTGGGTTTTGAATTGACCGTTATTTAGATCGTAATAGTCAGTGACTTTGCTGTCGTCAATCTCAATGTTATCAAGGAAACTTTGAGAATTAACTTCAATATACTTAATATCGCGACGTTGCTGCTCTAATAATGCTGTGCTAGTACTTTCATTTTCGAGAATAAAGTCGGTCGCAATTAAAGAACGCATCAGTTGCTGACGGGTCATATCAATTCGTAATATTTCTCTAAATTGTTCAACTCGGTAACCAGCGCGGCGAATTTGATTTAAATAGCGATCATTATCAAAAATACCATCAACTTGAAACTCAGGCATCTTAATAATTGCTTGCTTGATTTCTTCATTGCCAACACGAATCGACATTTTATCAGCCATTTGCATGATTAATTCATCTGCAACTAGACGCTCTAAGACATTCTGCCTAATACGCGCCATATAAGCATTATCAGCAGAGATAGCCTTAAACATTTCGCCAAACTGGCTTTCAAGACGAGAACGTTCTTGCTGAAATTTTTGTTCTAATTTTTCATTACTAATGTTAGTACCATTAACCACAGCAGCCGCTATTTCATTGCTCCCGCCTAAATAACTACCAATACCAGCCAGAGCAAATGATAAGATCACAACACCAAGAATCGATTTAGCAACGATCCCTTGAGATCCGTCCCGTATTTTTTCTAACATCTGAGCCTCTTTTAAATATTAAACTATTATTTGTTTTTATCGTCGTAAGACGGTGGTTTATCATAGCAGTAAAGCCGCCGCTGGAATAGTAGCAACATCGGCTAATCATAAAATTTAAACAACAAAAAACCGCTTAATTAAGCGGTTTTTTAGCACTAAATAAAATAATGTAATTATTTAGCTGTTTACTGCATCTTTAAGTGCTTTACCGGCTTTGAAAGCTGGTACGTTAGCCGCTGCAATTTTAATTTCAGCACCCGTTTGTGGGTTACGGCCAGTACGTGCCGCACGTTGGCGAACTTCAAAAGTTCCGAAGCCAACTAGAGAAACTTTGTCGTCTTCTTTAAGAGCGCCAGTTACTGCATCAATAAAAGAATCAAGTGCACGACCGGCAGCAGCTTTAGAAATATCTGCACCACTTGCGATTTGGTCGATTAGTTGAGATTTGTTCATGTTATCCCCTTCAATTTTTCTTGTTACGACAGCCATACTTCCTGGACTGCGTTTTTGTTTTTGATATCAAAAAAAAATTTTCAATACCCGCTAATAAAAGTCAAACACTGTTAATGTTCTATCTATAACCCCTGCCATATCAAGCAGGGCTTATGTATAAGAGCGATTCAACAGAAGCTAGGCTAACACAGTTTTTACTATTTAAAACTACTTTTTTACCTAATCATGCTTTTTTTACGAAGTTTTTTTGATTTCGGTAATGTTTTGGTCATTTTCGACACAAAATCCTTGTGGATCATGTTCTAACGCCAACTCTAATACCTCGTCAATCCAACGAACCGGGTGAATTTCTAAATCACCAATCACATTTTGTGGGATTTCTTCAAGATCGCGTTCGTTTTCATAAGGAATTAATACCCGTTTAATACCACCGCGATGCGCTGCTAATAATTTTTCTTTCAGACCACCAATTGGTAAGACTTCACCGCGCAGCGTAATCTCCCCCGTCATCGCGACATCACCACGGACTGGATTACCGGTTAAACTAGAAACCAGAGCGGTACACATAGCAATACCAGCACTAGGACCATCTTTAGGCGTCGCGCCTTCTGGCACATGAACATGAATATCACGTTTTTCATAGAAATTAGGGTTTATCCGTAATTTTTCAGCCCGCGAGCGTACGACGGTCATCGCCGCTTGAATCGATTCTTGCATCACATCACCGAGCGAACCGGTATAATTTAATTTGCCCTTACCAACCACGGAAGCAGTTTCGATAGTGAGTAAATCACCGCCCACTTCAGTCCAAGCTAAACCGGTAACCTGTCCGACTTGATTGCTTTCGCCAGCGCGGCCATAATCACAACGTTGTACGCCGAGGTAATCTTTCAAATTTTTGTCGTCGACAATCACTTTGCCTTTCACTTGCTTAAGTAAAATTTGTTTGACTGCCTTACGACAAATTTTAGAAATTTCACGCTCGAGGGCACGAACTCCGGCTTCCCGAGTGTAATAACGAATAATCCCAATAATCGCACTTTCGGCTATTTCAATTTCACTGGCTTTAAGACCATTTCTTTCAATTTGTTTGTCTAATAAATGCTTAGTCGCAATATTTAACTTCTCATCTTCGGTATAACCCGATAAACGAATCACTTCCATTCGATCGAGTAACGGACCTGGAATGTTCATGGAATTAGAGGTCGCAACAAACATCACATCTGACAAATCATAATCAACTTCTAAATAGTGATCGTTAAAACTGTTGTTTTGTTCGGGATCTAACACTTCTAGTAAGGCAGAAGCAGGATCACCTCGCATATCCGAGGCCATTTTATCGATTTCATCCAATAAAAATAGTGGGTTTTTTACCCCAACTTTCGCCATTTTCTGAATCAACTTGCCTGGCATCGAACCAATGTAAGTACGACGATGACCGCGAATTTCAGCTTCATCACGTACGCCGCCTAAAGCCATTCGAACATATTGACGCCCGGTCGCTTTAGCAATTGATTGCCCTAATGAGGTTTTACCAACACCAGGAGGGCCGACCAAACATAGGATTGGACCTTTTAGTTGTTTAACCCGTGATTGCACCGCGAGGTATTCTAAAATCCGTTCTTTGACTTTATCTAAGCCATAGTGGTCGGTGTTTAATACTACCTCTGCTTTAGCAAGATCTTTTTTAACTTTACTGCGCTTTTTCCACGGGACTGAGATCATCCAATCAATGTAACTACGTACCACCGTGGCTTCCGCAGACATCGGCGACATCATTTTAAGTTTTTGCAGTTCAGCTTCGGTTTTCTTCTTGGCTTCGGCTGTCATGCCTGCGTCAGCAATCTTTTTAGTCAGCTCTTCCATTTCATCGGGTGTATCGTCTAAATCACCGATTTCTTTTTGAATCGCCTTCATTTGTTCATTGAGGTAATATTCGCGTTGCGACTTTTCCATTTGCTTTTTAACCCGCGAACGGATTTTTTTCTCCATATGAAGTAGGTCTATCTCTGACTCCATCATGGTTAGCAAGAATTCTAGACGATCGTTAACTTCTTCAATCTCGATTACTTGCTGCTTGTCTTCCAGACTCAATGTCATGTGAGCAGCCATGGTATCTGCTAAACGTGCCGCATCTTCAATACCAGATAATGACGTCAGGACTTCAGGTGGAATTTTTTTGTTGAGCTTAATATAAGCGTCAAATTGAGTAACTGCGGTACGAATTAAAACCTCTTGTTCTAAATCGTCCAGCGGAGTTGTCACCACATACTGAGCATCAGCGGTGATTAAATGCTCTTCATTATAGAGTTTGTTAATCCGAGCTCGTTGGTTACCTTCCACTAATACTTTCACCGTACCGTCAGGAAGTTTCAATAATTGAAGGATCGTGGCAACCGTACCCACTTGATATATTTCATCAAGCTTTGGCTCATCAACGTCGGCATCTTTTTGAGCCACTAATAAAATAAGCTTGTCTTGTTCCATCGCGGCTTCTAAGCAACGAATCGATTTTTCACGGCCAACAAACAGTGGAATGACCATATGGGGATACACTACGACATCGCGTAATGGTAAAACGGGAATATTGATGCGTTCTAAGCGCTCTAATGGCATATTTCGCTCTCTTAGCTTGGGATCGACAGAGTGTTATTAACCTTATATTGGGATTAATAACAAAACTTCAATATCCAACAATAAAATAGATGAGTTTTATTATTTGCTGCCAGTGGGAACTTTGACAAGTCTTTTTTTTAAAACAGATAAAAAAAAAGACCCTGATGGGTCTTTTTCGATTGCCTACGTTGGGATTATTTAACCCCTAACTCTCTTAATCGTTCGTCAAGATAGCTACCAGCGGTATACTTTTCTGATAGAACGACTTCATTATTTGGGTGTAAAAATAATGGCAGTGATATCCGAGATTTGTCACTACGACCACCAGTTGGGTTAATCACCCGGTGAATAGTCGACGGAAAATAACCGCGAGAAGCTTCTTGCAGCATATCACCAATATTAATAATAATATTGCCAAAGTCACATGGAACATCAACCCACAAACCATCATTGGCAATCACTTGCAGTCCTGGCTCATTGGCCGCCGGTAAAATGGTCAGGAGGTTAATGTCACCATGAGCAGCAGCGCGAATTGCACCGGGCTCTTCTTCTCCAGTCATTGGCGGATAATGAAGAATACGTAGTAACGTACCAGAACTATCTTTAATCATTGATGGTAGAGATTGTGAATAATGCTGAGCAACGTCAGCTGGCGTGTGCTTTTCAACCCAACCTAATAGTTCTTGGGCTAGTTGATTGGCCAGATCGTAATATTCAAGAATTTGCACTTTTAAATGCTCTGGCATTTTACCCCAAGGGTAAACATGAAAATATTCTTTAATATCTTTAATGCTATGCCCTTTAGCAATTTCTGATACCGATGGTGGGAAGTAACCATCTTGTTTTTTTGGATCAAACAAAAAATCATCTTTGGCATCAGACATGAAAAACTGATACCAAGACTCATAAATCGCTTCAACTTTTTCTTTAGCAATCGGATGATTGGTTAACACACCAAAACCGGTTTTATGCAACGATTCCACAAAACGTTGTGGCGCATCACTAGCGGTATAATCTACAGTTAAAACGTTCATAATATATTTCTTATCATTAATTAATCCTATACCAACAAATTGTACGGATTAACAGGGGTGATTTGTATCTAATGCTATTAATTATAGCGTCATAACCACGATTATGTGTGACCGATCACGTTTTTTTAGAACAGAAAAAACAAAACCACCTCGCGGTGGTTTTAATGTTTATGAAATAATCAGTGTTAACCGACATTAACCCGAGCGTTTCTAAACATTCTCATCCAAGGGCTATCTTCTTTCCAATCATCAGGGTGCCATGAGTTCGCAACCGCTCTAAACACTCGTTCAGGGTGCGGCATCATGATTGTTACTCGACCATCGATGCTCGTTAATCCGGTAATACCAGCAACCGAACCATTTGGGTTAGCCGGGTATTGTTCGGTGATTTGACCGTGATTATCAACAAACTGTAAAGCTACCGTGCCGCTGTTTAATGCCGCATTGATCGCTTGTTGGTTTTTAAATTCCGCATGGCCTTCACCATGAGAAACCGCAATTGGCATCTGTGAGCCAGCCATACCATCAAAGAATACCGATGGGCTCTTTTGCACTTCAACTAAACTAAAGCGTGCTTCAAATCGTTCTGATTTGTTTTGAACAAAGTGTGGCCATAAATCAGAACCCGGGATCAACTCTTTAAGGTTTGACAACATTTGACAACCGTTACAAACACCTAATGAGAACGTGTCTTGACGGTTGAAAAACTCACTAAACTGAGCACGAGCAAGTTCATTAAACAAAATAGATTTAGCCCAGCCCTCGCCCGCGCCTAATACATCACCATAGGAGAATCCGCCACACGCCACCATCCCTTTAAATTGCTCAAGGGAAACTCGTCCCGAAAGAATATCGGACATATGAACATCAATCGCATTAAAACCGGCACGATTAAATGCCGCCGCCATTTCGACATGTGAGTTAACACCCTGTTCGCGCAAAATAGCCATCGGTGGCTTAGCACCGGTTAGAATAAATGGCGCGGCGACATCCTCATTTAAATCAAACGTTAAATTAGCATGTAAACCTGGGTTGTTATCATCAAGTTTTAAGGCAAACTCTTGCTCAGCACAACTTGGATTATCACGCAGTTTTTGCATTTGATAACTGGTGTTTGACCACAGTTGGCGCAAATCACGACGGTTGGCACTGAACACAGGTTCGCCCGCGGCGTTAATGCTAATGGCATTATCATCCGTTAACCTGCCAATCACATGCGTCACAGCCGTTAAGCCATGATGTGCAATCACTTCGTTAACCGCAGCTAAGTCAGCGGTATTCACTTGAATAACCGCACCAAGTTCTTCATTAAAAAGCTGGCCGAGTAGGTCTTGATCGTTCGCTAGCTCCAGTTTAACCCCGGTATTACCAGCAAATGCCATCTCAGTAATCGTGGTGAATAAACCACCGTCAGAGCGATCATGATAAGCCAATAGTTTACCTTGGGCCAATAACGTTTGTACCGAGTCAAACAGCCCTTTTAATAACGCTGGGCTGTCTAAATCAGGTGTTTGATTACCTAACTGCTTATAAACCTGGGCTAACGCACTACCGCCTAGTCTATTTTGACCAGCGCCTAGGTCAATTAATAATAATTGAGTATCACCTTGGTCGGTACGCAATTGCGGCGTCAGTGTATTACGAATGTCAGTGACTACTGCAAAAGCGGTCATTATCAATGATAAAGGTGAAGTCACTGTTTTATCTTTACCATCTTCCTGCCATTGGGTTTTCATTGACATTGAGTCTTTACCCACGGGGATAGTGATACCCAATGCCGGACAAAGTTCTTCGCCAATCGCTTTTACTGCTTCATATAACCCAGCATCTTCACCTGGATGCCCTGCTGCTGACATCCAGTTCGCAGACATTTGTAATTGACTAATTTCACCAATTTGCGCGCTAGCAATATTAGTAATAGATTCAGCAACGGCCATTCTCGCTGACGCACCAAAGTTTAATAATGCCAAAGGTGTCCGTTCACCCATCGCCATCGCTTCACCCGCATAGGTATCATAACTTGCGGCGGTAACAGCACAGTTAGCGACTGGCACTTGCCAAGGACCCACCATTTGATCCCGTGCAACTAAGCCAGTGACCGTACGATCGCCAATAGTAATTAAGAAGCCCTTATCGGCGACCGTCGGTAGACTAAGTACACGGCTAACTGCGTCATCAATAGTCACGTCACTAAAATCTAATGCTTGTCCTTGAGTGACTTGCGTTGTCGCGTCACGATGCATTTTAGGTGGCTTACCGAGTAAGACATCCAATGGCATATCAATTGGTTGATTATTAAAATGACTATCCGTTAGTGATAAATGTGGTTCTAGTGTCGCTTCTCCAACAACAGCAAACGGCGCACGTTCTCGTAAACAAATAGCTTCAAATTGTGCTAATTTTTCAGGGGGAACAGCCATCACGTAACGCTCTTGCGATTCATTACACCAAATTTCATGGGGCGCCATACCAGGTTCATCATTCGGGACATTACGTAATTCAAAACTACCACCGCGGCCACCATCACTGACTAATTCAGGAAAGGCATTTGAAATCCCGCCAGCGCCAACATCATGAATAAAAGCAATCGGGTTCTCTTCACCCAATTGCCAACACCGATCGATAACTTCCTGACAACGGCGCTCAATCTCAGGATTCTCACGTTGCACTGATGCAAAATCAAGGTTTTCAGCGGATTGACCTGAAGCCATTGATGATGCAGCACCACCGCCTAAACCAATATTCATTGCCGGTCCACCTAGCACAATCAACTTAGCGCCAACCGGGATTTCACCTTTTTGTACGTGTTGACCTCTAATATTACCTAAACCGCCAGCAATCATGATTGGCTTTTGATAACCACGAACTTCGCGACCATTATGAGAAACCACTTCTTCCTCATAGGTTCGGAAGTAGCCACAAATAGCTGGGCGACCAAACTCATTATTAAATGCTGCGCCGCCCAGGGGCCCCTCGGTCATAATATCTAATGCTGAGACAATACGGCTTGGTTTACCAAAATCGCTTTCCCAAGGTTGAATCGCACCAGGAATTCGTAGATTTGATACGGTAAATCCGCTCAAGCCCGCCTTTGGTTTTGAGCCACGTCCTGTAGCGCCCTCATCACGAATTTCACCACCGTTGCCGGTCGCGGCGCCAGGGAATGGCGAGATAGCGGTTGGGTGATTATGGGTTTCAACCTTCATCAGAATATGAATATCCTCTTGATTATATTCATATTCACAGGTTTCAGGATTAGGGAAGAAGCGACCAGCTTTCGAGCCGACCATTACCGATGCATTATCTTTGTAGGCTGATAAGACATTTTCAGGGTGGGTTTCATAAGTATTTTTGATCATTTTAAATAATGATTTTGGCTGATCGATACCATCGATAGTCCAATCGGCATTAAATATTTTATGACGACAATGTTCTGAGTTAGCCTGAGCAAACATCATCAATTCAATATCATTAGGATTACGATTTAAGCCTTTAAAAGCCTCAACCAAATAATCAATTTCATCGGCAGCTAATGCTAACCCAAGTTTAATATTCGCGACTTCTAACGCACGACGGCCACCGGTTAAAATATCAATGGCGGTCATTTCACTCGGTGTGGCGGTCACAAATAAAGCGTTCGCATCATTTAAGTCCGTTAATACAACTTCCATCATCCGATCATGAATAAGGCCGTTAAGCTGTTGCCATTGGGTAGCTGACAGATCACCTTCAATATAGTAGGCAATACCTCGCTCTAAACGTTTCACTTGAGCTAAACCACAGTTATTAGCAATATCAGTTGCTTTAGATGACCAAGGTGAGATAGTACCTGGTCGTGGCGTCACCAACATTAGTTTACCGCTTGGTTGATGCTCGGCAATTGTAGGACCATAAGTTAATAATTTATTTAATTTAGTCAGCTCAGTATCGTTTAGAGGTGCTGTTAAGTCTACAAAATGAACAAATTCAGCATAAATATTCGTTACGCCTAAGTTAAGTTCATTGCTCGTTGTTAATAATTTATTAAGACGAAATTCGGATAGGGCCGAGGCTCCACGGAGGATTTCCATAGGGTTAATCACCAATTTAGTTAGATATGCTAAAATTGGCCGCAATTATAAGTGAAATAGCTCACAATTTTAACCTTTAGATTGTTTTTTTTGTCACACTTTAGCTTTTTTTTTTGATCCTAGTGCCCAAGGCGTGGTTCTGATATAGACTATAGATCATTGGTCATGGATATATTTTATACTTACAAATGGAGAGTGCTATTGTTTTTGTCCCAAATACACAGTTTTACTCGACCAATAATGATGATGATGGCCGCTACTTTGCTCTTAAGCTGTAATAAGACAGATCCATTATCACATCTCGAAAAGATCAAACAACGAAAAACCATCACCATCGGTACCTTATACGGACCAAGTAGCTATTTTGGTTCAGAAAATAGTTCAAGTGCCATTGAACAAGATTTAGCCCATCGATTTTCAGATTATTTAGATGTTGAGTTAGAAGTCGTCTCGAGCACCGATTTACCCAACTTATTTAAAATGCTTGAAAATAACCAAGTTGATTTACTTGCCACTGGCTTATCAGTCACTGACCAACGCTTAAAAAACATGCGCTTTGGTCCGCCTTATTATCAAGTTACTCAGCAGTTGGTTTATAAACAAGGGAAAAAAAGACCGCGTAAAATTAATCAGCTGACGGGAAAATTAATGGTGATAGATGGCAGTAGTCATCTAGAGACCTTAAAAGAAATAAATAAAACGAATCCGGAATTGCAATGGAGTACGACAACGGTACACGATCCGGATCAGCTGTTAAAACTATTAATTGACGAGAAAATTGATTACACCGTGGTTGATTCCACTGTATTAGCACGAAATAGACGACAATATCCTGACTTAAGTCTGTCGATGACATTAAGTCAACCACAACCGATTGCCTGGGTAATTAGTAATAATACCGATGATTCACTCTACGGAAAAGTCATTGATTTTTTTGGCTATATCCAAAGCAATGGTACCATGGTTCAGCTGGAAGAGAAGTATTTTGGCCATGTCCAACGATTTGATTATGTTGATACTAGAGCTTTTATCAGAGCTGTAACCAAAACTTTGCCTACCTATCAGTTACTCTTTGAACAACACTCAGGGACTATTCCCTGGTTACAGCTAGCTGCAACTGCTTATCAAGAATCTCATTGGAACCCGCGAGCAAAATCCCCGACCGGTGTCAGAGGGATGATGATGTTAACATTACCCACCGCTAAACAGCTTGGCGTTGTTAGCAGGCTCAATCCAGAGCAAAGCATCAAAGGGGGTGCATTATACCTCCAGCAGCTGCTAAATCGGTTACCTAACACCATTGAGCATGAACAAAAATTTTGGTTTGCATTGGCTTCATATAACGTTGGTTTCGGTCATTTAATGGATGCCCGAAAGCTAGCGATAAGAATGAATAAAAATCCAAATACCTGGGTCAGTATCAAGCAAATTTTACCTTTACTGGAAAAAAGTGCTTATTATAAAAAAACCCGTCACGGTTTTGCTCGTGGTCGGGAAGCTGTGCATTACGTTGATAGCATTCGACGCTATTATGAAACCCTAGTAGCCTTATCAATAAAGTCTATTATTAGCCCAGCGATCCTAGCACAAGCAGCACAGGACGATTCAGAGCTAGTGCCATTGGGTAATTATAATTATCAAATAAACAAGACAACCAGCGAAACAATACTAAATATAGTAGATCCAGAATGATAATCGTTTTTATCAAAAAAAATTATTGCAACAGTAAAATAAAAATCGTAAGTTAAGCACACAGGCTTATTTGCTCAGGATGATGCAAAATACTCACATGGATGTTTATGGATACTTCAAATACCAATTCAACAATTGATCACTCAAAATCATTAATTGTAATCATTGTTACTTTATGTTTTTCAGTTTCGCTATTTTTTTACGGAATGGAACTGGTTAGGCAAATTAATGAAACTCAAACTTTATGGCAATACTCTAGCGATAAAGCGAATCAAAAAAACACAATTCTTAATCAAATAAAACAAAATCATGATGGCCTCAATGCCGAAATTAATCTAAAAAATTACATCACAAAACGACAAGCAACCTCACTTGTTAATATCGATAACGACTTTATCAAAGTTCAACAGTCGATACTAAATTACCAGTCACTCAGTGACGTCAGTGTTAGTGAAGCGATATTACTGGTCAAGTTAACCAGTCAAATTGAGAGTTTAAAAAACAATTATATTTTAGCCACCAATTTAATCGCTAGTAAAAGCTTTACCCAGTTGACCGAGCTCAATAGCGCGGTCCCATCAAAAGAGTTTAATGATGCTTTAGGCAAGCTATTTTCAGAAAATAACATCCAGTTCAACAATTCAAATAATGATACCAAACAACAGGTGTCTTCAACGATTAATTACATTACTGGCGGTAGTATATTTCTATTACTTTTTATAGGTTATGGATTTTATATCCTTTTTCTAAACCATAAAAACAGAATAGAGCGTCAACAACTGCAAAACAAAGGCATTCACATGGCTAGTCTCTTTGACAATTCGCCACTAGCCACCATCGCAATAGATCAATATGGCGTTATTATTCAAGCGAGCTATCAAGCGACACACTTATTCGATGCAGAGAGAGCTAATCTTTTAAATGCTAATATTGAACAGCTGTTTAGTTCTGAAGCCCAACAGTCACTTACCGAACGCCTCGAACAATCACATATCAAACATACCAGTGAAAATAAACAGCTATTAAACATTATCACCCAGCGTGGACGAGAGATCCCGGTCGAGTTAACTCTCAGTATTGCTATTGATAACGCTCAACAAACTCGAATTATCACCCTGCGAAATATGAGCTCTCAGAAAAGAAAGCTCAAGATATTAAACGAAAATCAAGCGATGCTTAATCAAGCACAAGAAATTGCTCACATTGGTAGCTGGAATTGGGAACTCGCGACGGATAAACTGATTTGGTCTGACGAGGCGTATCGAATTTATGGTTACAAACCCAATGAAATAGAAATAACCAATGATATATTGATGGCTAGAATCCCGCCGCAAGAAAGAGAGTTAGTCGGTAATGCAATCAATGAATCCGTTATATTTAATAAAGATTATCAGATCACCCATCACATCATTCGCGTCGACGGCACTAAAGCCTTAGTTCAAGAGCAGGGAAAAGTGATTCGAGATGAAGAAAATAAAGCAGTTAGAATGATTGGTACGGTCAGTGATATCACCAGCCAAAAAGACACCGAACAACAATTAAAATTATCGGCCAATGTCTTTGAACATACGGTCGAAGCTATCGTAGTCTGTGACGAAAAACATCAAATTTTAAAGGTTAATAAAGCTTTTAAAGATATTACCGGATTTAAAGAATCAGATGCCATCGGCACCAATATCGAGCATATCTTACGGGCAAATTATTTTGATCACAGTTTTTATCAAAATATTTGGAATCATTTAATCGACAATGATCATTGGCAAGGGGAGATTTGGAACGTTAGGAGTAATGGTTCAGTTTACCCAACCCATCAAAATATTAGTGTGATTAAAGATCCAGATGGTAGTGTCATTCAATACCTTTGTATCTTTAGCGATATCAGTAAACACAAATTAATCGAAGAACAAATCAATGAGATGGCTCATTTTGATCAACTAACGTTATTACCGAATCGACAAGTATTTGCACAGCGTTTAAAGCAAGACATCGATGGCGATCACACTGACTTATTCACCGCTGTTTTTTCGGTTTCACTCAACAAGTCGGCCACAGTAAAAAGTGAAGATCAAGCTCAGTTACTTATTTCAACCGCGAAACTAATTTCTCATATCATTCGTAAACAAGACAGTGTGATGCGTTCTGGTAAAGATGAATTTAGTATTATTATCAGAAATATATCAGCCGCTGAAGATGCCTATATTATTGCCGAAAAAATCTTAAAAGAGTTAACCATGCCACTCAAGATTAGTAATAAGAAAATCGTGCCTGGCTGCAGTATTGGGGTGGCCTTACACCCGACACATGGTGAAGACTATCAAGACCTAATCAAATGTTCCAACACCGCAATGTTTGCAGCCAGAGAAGAAAATAGTAATAAAATAAAAATTTATAATAATAGCCAATCAGTTAAGTATTCTGAGCAATACCATCAAATTAATGAGCTATGCCACGGGATTGAATTAAATGAGTTACGCCTTAATTACATGCCTAGAATTGATTTAAATGATTGCAGCTTTGTGGCCGCTACCGCGACTATTTTATGGGAACACCCACAGCAAGGCATGATTTCATTAGATAAATATCAAGAGATTCTATCTGATGAAGCGATTGTAAAGCCGTTATTCAATTGGCTACTACAGCAAGCTGCAAAGCAAGTAAGCCAATGGTCATCTAACTCACTCAAAAATACTACACTGGAGATAATAGTGCCTCCTACATTGTTATCTTCACCGGGCCTAAGCGAGCTTATCAATGAGGTATTAACAACTTACCAATTAAAGCCCCAACATTTACAACTTGAAATAAACGAGCAAGCGATTTTAAATAATCCAGATGTCGCCATTGCCGAATTAGAAGCGATTAAGCAGCTAAAAGTTGCTATTAACTTTGAAAAATTGGGTGAAAATTATTCCAGTTTTAAAGATATCGAACGGATAGGTTTTAACAACGTAACGACACAAAATTGTGCCATAAACCAACAACAGCCAGAGATATTGCTTAATCTGATCAATAAGGTTCAGTCGGTTATTAATGAATTGCCGCTTAGCGATTCACTAACAACCCCAACGATTTTCACCGGATTAAAAACCATCACTCAATTAAATAACAAACAAGAAAAACACTTTATCACCGGTCGAGAGTTAACGCTAAACGAACTACTAGAGCTTTCTAATGCCATTAATGTGCATACTGTATTAAATCAACGCGAACAACAACATGGTTAATCTACACTGACTCAAGTAGCAACCAATAAATAAAAAGGGCAGAAAAATTAATTTCCTGCCCTTTTTATTATTGACACTTTATTTGCAGTAAGACTAGTGTTGTTCGCTCGCTAAATTCACGGTGTACTTCGGAATTTCAATCACTAAATCTTCGCTGCTAACACAAGCTTGACAACCTAAGCGAGATTCGCTGTCCAGTCCCCAGGCTTTATCTAACATATCATCTTCAAGTTCATCACTTTCTTCAAGCGAATCAAACCCTTCACGAACAATTAGATGGCAAGTGACACAAGCACATGATTTTTCACAAGCATGCTCAATATCGATGCCATTGGCTAAGGCAACATCAAGTAGAGTTTCCCCTTCGACAGCATCAACAACAGCGCCATCGGGACATAGTTCTTGATGGGGTAAAAATATTACTTTAGGCATTCGATTTCTCCGGATGCATTAACATTATTGAACATGGATATCGCTAGCGCCATACCCTTATATATTATCGACTGACTGACCAGAAAGTGCTTTTCGAATAGACTGATCCATTCGTTTTGCTGCAAAATCTTGGCTTGCTTTGTCACATTCAGCTATCGCGGCTTTAATCGCTTTAAGCTCATCGCCTGCTTGTGCTTGAGCAAGCACAGCCATGGCTTGTTCGATCTTGGATTGTTCCGGTTGATTCAGTAAGTGGCTATCATCAGCTAACGCACTCACTAACCCTTCATGAACCCGAGCAGCTTCAACTTTCTCTTCCGCCAACATCCGGGCATTCATATCATCTTTAGCATAGGTCATCGAATCTTTAATCATGCTAGCGACTTCATTATCGGTTAAGCCAAATGATGGTTTCACTTCAATCGAAGTTTGTACCCCACTGCTCTTTTCCATCGCACTAACACTTAGCAGACCGTCAGCGTCCACTTGAAACGTCACTCGAATGTGTGCAGCACCAGCGGCCATCGGTGGTATTCCACGAAGCTCAAAACGCGCTAACGAGCGGCAATCTTCAACCAGTTCACGTTCACCTTGCAAAATATGCAACGCCATCGCGGTTTGACCATCTTTAAAGGTAGTGAATTCTTGCGCTTTAGCAACCGGAATCGTGGTATTACGGCTAATGACCTTTTCTGTCAAGCCACCCATGGTTTCTAATCCCAGGGATAACGGTAAAACATCCAATAACAGCATGTCGCTGTCAGGCTTATTGCCCGCTAAGATATCCGCTTGAATCGCTGCTCCAATCGCCACGACCTTATCAGGGTCGATACTGGTTAAGGGTAATTGTTCGAAGTATTGACCAACTTGAGTTCGTACTAATGGCACGCGAGTCGAACCGCCCACCATCACCACTTTCATGATATCCGCAGGTGTTAACTCAGCATCACGTACGGCACGACGACAGGCTAGTAAAGTACGTTTAACTAACGGCTGAATTAGTTGATTAAATTGATCGCGGCTAAGCGAGCTATGCCAATGACCACCACAGGGTAAATCAAGGGCTAATTTAACGGTCTCTAACTGACTTAATTGTTCTTTAGCGGAACAAGCAAGCTGGGTAATTTCACGCTGTAATGCCGGTGAATACTCGCCAGTGTAACCAGACTGTTCGACAATCCAATCACTAATCAACTGATCAAAATCATCGCCACCTAATGCCGAGTCACCACCGGTTGCTAGTACTTCAAATACCCCTTTATTCAGGCGTAGAATTGAAATATCAAAGGTACCACCACCCAGATCGTAAACGGCAATAATACCTTCCTGATCAGTGTCTAGACCATAAGCTATCGCAGCAGCCGTTGGTTCATTAAGTAAGCGGAATACTTTAACTCCCAGCAACTGGGCGGCATCTTTAGTGCCTTGACGCTGAGCATCATCGAAATAAGCAGGCACCGTAATCACGACACCATCAAGCTCACCACCGAGGCTCGATTGCGCAAGGGCAATGAGTGGCCTGAGGATTTCACTCGATACTTGAATCGGATTAACAACGCCATGACGGGTCTTAATAGTCACTAAACCATTTTCGCTGGCCGCTAACTGATAAGGGAGTTCTTGGTAGCTATTATTAATATCGGTCAAGGTACGACCCATAAAACGTTTGACCGAAACCACTGTATTACAGGCATCGCTGATGGCATGAGTTTTAGCATCAAAACCGACTTCGATACCTTGGGCACCATAATAAACAATTGATGGGAGTGAGTCCCGACCATCGACATCTCTTAATGTGACGGCTTCACCACTGCGAACACTAGCCACTAAGGAGTTAGTCGTGCCTAAATCGATACCAGCAGCCAAGCGGCGTTGATGTGGAGCGCTACTTTGCCCCGGTTCTGAAATTTGCAATAGTGCCATGTTTAAATTCTTTATTATTAGAAGATCAGTATTTGCTCTTCGAGATCGCGGGCTTCTGCAGCTAATTTAAGCATAAATTTAAGTTTTCGGACATTATCAGCGGCATTATCTAAAGCCTGCTGACTGCCGTCATTAAACAATTGGTTAAATTGCTGCTCGAATTGAGCAATAAAAGTGTCAATTTGTAATTGGAAGTCGATGATTTCTTGCTCGGGATCCTTAGCCGTTGGAATATCTTCCAGTTGCTCTCTAAGTTCCATTTGTTGCATTAAAAACATCGGATCTTTTAAGGTTTGATACTCATGAGCCAGCTCAATATCCGCTAACGCTAACAAATGTTCAGCGCGGGTTATCGGTGATTTCAACATCGAGTAACCATCATTGATTTGAGCGGTTTTTTGCACCGCCAATAAGCGTTCTCGCTCACTGGCATTAGCAAACTTATCTGGATGGACAATACGTTGCAATTCTAGATACTTTAGTCGCAACGCATTTACATCAAGTTCAAATAAGCTTGGTAGGTCAAACAATTCAAAATAATTCATCATTGGACTTACACTGAAAAACTTTCGCCGCAACCGCATTCGCCGTCAACGTTCGGGTTACTAAACTCAAAACCCTCATTTAATCCGTTTTTAACGAAGTCGAGTTGAGTACCATCAAGATAAACGAGACTTTTCCCATCAACAATAACTTTAACACCATGTTGTTCGAAAACGTGATCGCCCTCTTCCAGTTCATCGACAAATTCAAGAATATAAGCCAAGCCAGTAAAACCTGAAGTTTTAACCCCAAGTCGTAATCCAACACCTTTACCGCGATTCGCGAGAAAAGAACTTACCTGCTTTGCTGCAGATTCAGTGACTATAATTGCCATTGTACTTACACCTTTTTGCTAAATTATACCAATTGCATTAATTAAGTGACCCATGATCATCTCTTTACTGTAATTGGTATTACTTAGACTTTTTATCTTTATAATCAGCAATAGCTGCTTTAATCGCATCTTCAGCCAAAATTGAACAGTGAATTTTAACTGGTGGTAAGGCTAATTCGTCAGCAATGGTGCGATTAGTGATTTCACCGGCTTCGTCTAAGGTTTTACCCTTGACCCACTCGGTCACTAATGAGCTAGAGGCTATCGCACTACCGCAACCATAAGTCTTGAACTTAGCATCTTCGATAATGCCTTGATCATTGATCTTAAGTTGTAATTTCATTACGTCACCACAAGCAGGTGCGCCGACCATGCCGGTTGCTATTTGTGGATCGTTTTTATCAAATGAACCAACGTTACGTGGGTTTTCATAATGATCTAATAATTTTTCGCTATATGCCATGATACTATCTCCAATTTTACTACTGCATTGCCATTCACTGCCGCTATTACATGCAGCTTAGTGAGCTACCCATTCTACGCTATCTAAATCAACACCATCTTGGAACATTTCCCATAATGGTGACATTTCCCGTAAACGACCAATTGAGCTGGTTAAATCAGCAATCGCATGATCAACATCCGCTTCGGTGGTAAAACGACCGATGCTAAAACGAATTGAGCTATGAGCCATTTCATCATTTAGACCAAGGGCACGTAACACGTAAGAAGGCTCAAGACTCGCCGACGTACATGCGCTGCCTGAAGAAACTGCTAAATCTTTAAGCGCCATCATTAAAGACTCGCCTTCAACATAAGCAAAGCTAATATTAACATTACCAATGTAACGTTGGTCAGCATCACCGTTAAGGTAAGTTTCTTCAATTTTGAACATCCCAGCCATCAAACGACGGCTTAATGACGCAATGCGAGCACTGTCTTGTGCCATGTCTTCTTTAGCTATCCGGAAAGCTTCGCCCATACCAACAATTTGGTGAGTCGCTAATGTACCAGATCGCATACCACGTTCATGGCCGCCACCGTGCATTTGAGCTTCTAAACGAATACGTGGCTTACGACGCACATATAATGCACCGATGCCTTTAGGACCATAAATTTTATGGGCTGAGAAGGACATTAAATCAACTTTGAGTGTACTTAAATCAATCTCAACTTTGCCAGCACTTTGGGCAGCATCAACATGAAAGACAATTTTACGAGCGCGGAGCATTTCGCCCATCGCTGCAATATCTTGGATCACACCGACTTCGTTATTAACGTGCATCACAGAAACAAGAATAGTGTCTTCACGTAGCGCGGCTTCTAGCTGCTCTAATGAAACTAAACCATTGGTTTGTGGATCAAGATAGGTAACTTCAAAACCTTCACGTTCTAACTGACGACAAGTGTCTAAAACTGCTTTATGTTCGGTTTTAACCGTAACAATGTGCTTGCCTTTTTTCGAATAGAAATGAGCAGCACCTTTAATAGCAAGATTGTCTGATTCAGTTGCGCCTGAGGTTAGCACTATTTCGCGAGAGTCCGCATTAATCAGATCGGCGATCTGATTACGAGCAATATCAATTGCTTCTTCGGCTTGCCAACCAAAGCGATGCGAGCGAGATGCTGCATTACCAAAGTTGCCTTCCATGGTTAAACATTCAACCATTTTTGCAGCAACACGAGGATCGACCGGTGTTGTTGCAGCATAATCTAGATAAATCGGAAATTTCATTTATTACTCCACACCCAGACAAGCTATACGGGCTATATCTGGTATTAATCATTGCTATTTAAACAGGGCAACGCCCAATATTAACCAAGCTGGTTAATATGCAAAATGTCACTTTGTAATTCTTGCACCATATTTTGTTTACTCGATATTTCTTTAACATCAGCGTTTTCCATCAATTCACCCAAGGTGACACTGTCAAGAAACTGCTGCATTTTTTTGCTAAAGTCATTCCATAAACTATGGGTTAAACAACGTCCGCTTGGCGAGCAAGGTTTTTCACCCTTGCATTTTGTTGCCACAACTGAATCGTTGACCGCCGCGATCACCGCGCCAATAGAGATATCAACGGCATCTTTAGCCAATTGATATCCACCTCCTGGCCCGCGTACACTACGCACCAACAGTGCCTTACGCAATTTAGAAAATAACTGTTCTAAATAAGAAAGTGAAATATGCTGACGCTCAGAGATGTCGGCTAAGCAGACTGGTCCTTGCGCCTGATGAAGTGCAACATCAAGCATTGCAGTAACCGCATAACGCCCTTTTGATGTTAATTTCATAACTTACCTTCAATACATAATTCAATGATGCCATTACATCAAACCCGACTAATTTAGTCAAGTATAAACCTGACTAAATTAGTCGGGTATATTTTATCGATAAATTATACCATATTGATCTTTTAAAACGTTAATCTTTGTTGCTCTTATTAACAATTGAACGTTGGGTCGCCGTTAAAATTCCACGTAAAATATTTAATTCAGTTTCTTCAGGGCGAGCGCGATTAAATAACCGGCGTAATTTATTCATAATCTGGCCTGGGTGCGCTTTAATGATAAAGTCAGTTTGATATAAGGTTTGCTCTAGGTGCTCATAAAAACCGTGCATTTGTTGAGCCGTTGGATATTGCTCGGAGCTATCAATGATTTCTTCACTCAGCCAGGCCATTCGTATTTCATAACAAATCGTTTGCACCGCCATCGCTAGATTAAGAGAGCTGTATTCTGGGTTAGCAGGAATGCAAACATGATATTGACACATCTGTAATTCATCGTTTGACAAGCCACTATTTTCACGACCAAATACCACAGCAACGGGGGAATTAGCCACCTCAGTCATCAGTTTTAATCCGGTTTGACGCGGGTCAAGCATTGGCCAGGGCAACGTGCGAGAACGAGCACTGGCACCAATCACTAAACTACAATCAGCCACCCCCTCAACTAAAGTGTCTACGATAATGGCATTATTTAATATATCGGCAGCACCAGCCGCCAAAGCAAAAGACTTACCATCAACCTCTGTTTGTGGATCAACTAACACTAGCTGTGTCAGTCCCATGGTTTTCATGGCACGAGCAACGCTGCCAATATTGCCAGGATGAGTGGTACCAACGAGCACTACTTTGACTTTTTGGAGATATTCAGGGGATTGTTGTTTCACTAGTTAAGTATCCAAAGCTTGATAATTTTTGGCATTCTAACAAACTGGTCAAAAATGTGAACTAGCAATGTTGTTCGCTTGTTGTTTTTGTTGCTTAGCTCCATATTTCTGGTAATATGTGCGCCGTAATTTACCCAGAAAAACAATTTTGGGCTCACGTTCTTTAACATCCAAAGGTAAACACTATGCATCCGATGCTAAATATTGCAGTTCGGGCAGCTCGAAGCGCAGGCAAGGTAATTATGCAAGCGACTGAGCAGCTAGACAAAGTTCAGATAGAACAAAAAGGTTCAAATGATTTCGTGACTAGCGTTGATCAAGAAGCTGAGCAAACAATCATTGCAGTTATTGCAAAAGCATACCCACATCACGGTTTTATTTGTGAAGAAAGTGGCAAGTCTGGTAATGCAGACAGTGAATACCAATGGATTATCGATCCACTTGATGGCACTACAAACTTCATCAAGGGTATCCCTCATTTTTCAGTATCTATTGCTTTACAAGTTAATGGAAAAACTGAACAAGCCGTTGTTTTAGATCCCGTTCGCGACGAATTATTTACCGCCACCAAAGGTGTTGGTAGTCAGTTAAATAGCTATCGTACTCGTGCTTCTAAAGCTAAAGATTTAAAAGGCACAATTATTGCGACTGGCTTCCCGCATAAGAACAAGCATTATAAAGAATCTTACTTAAATATTTTCTCAGACATGTTTGAAGAAACCGCTGACATGCGTCGTAGTGGTTCTGCTGCGTTAGATCTTGCTTACGTTGCTGCGGGTCGTGTTGATGGCTTTTGGGAAATTGGCTTAAAGCCATGGGATACCGCAGCCGGTGAGTTACTGGTAAAAGAGTCTGGCGGTATTATCACTGACTTCACTGGCGGTCATGGCCATGTTAATTCAGGGAATATTGTTGCTGGTAATCCAAAAGTAGTTAAAGCTATTTTAGGTAAGATTCGCCCGCATTTAACACCGGCATTGTCTAGATAGATACTCAGCTAGACAACAGCCAACAAAAAGCCCGAATCTTGATAATTAAGATTCGGGCTTTTTTGATCATACGATACTATTTCATATGAACATCACGTTGTGGATATGGAATAGTGACACCGTTCTTATCGAATGCCAATTTAACATTCTCGTGCATGTCAAAATATACCGGCCAAAAGCTTTCTGACTGACACCAAACACGCACCAACAAGTTAACTGAACTATCGGCGTGAGCTGAGACATAAATTTCATGGCCTTTTTCATCTTCCAATAAACGACTATCGGCTTTAATTAAATCACGAATAACTTCTTTCGCCTTTAACAAGTCATCATCGTAGCTAATACCAAAAGTCATATCGACACGTCGAATGGGTTCGGCAAATAAATTTTTAATTGGACCGTTAGACAAGATACCATTCGGAATGATTACGCGTTCATTATCTAGCGTCGTCACAATGGTATTAAAGATTTGAATTTCTTTAATGACCCCGACATAACCTTGCGCTTCAATAACATCACCAATTTTAAATGGCTTAAAGAACAAGATAAGTACGCCACCAGCAAAATTAGATAATGAACCTTGTAGCGCCAAACCAATCGCGAGTCCTGCCGCACCCAGCATTGCAATAAATGAGGTCGTTTCAATACCAATCATCGAGGCTACACTAATAATCAGCATCACTTTTAAAGTGCCTGACATCATATTAGATAAAAAGCGTTGAAGGGTCGCTTCAACTTTACGCAACGATAGTATTTTCTCAAGCCCTTTCGCTGCTTTAGAAATAATCCAAAAGCCAATTAACAGCGTCACTAGCGCTAATAATAATTTAGGCAAATAAAGCATTGCCATTTCGATCGCTTGATCGATAAATTTACTTAGATTATCTTGAGTGAAGTTTTCCATACAAAGTTCCTTGTTGAAATAATAAATTGCCATCTGGCAAAATTGAAAAATAATATCCTATATAACTTAACCTGTAATGAATTTTTACTCATTAAATGGTATTAAACCAAAAACTTAGCTTCACTCCTTAACTAAAAAATAAATATTTACCATAACCGCCTTGTATATACAAGATAATATTACCAATTATTATTCATTGTAAATCAAAGGCTAACCTTATTATTAAAAAACATAGCCTAATGTCTAGTATTTTTTACACAAAAAACCGTTGCAATTAACACCGAGCTAACATAATGTACATCACATCAAAACACGCAAATTAGGTTAACTCAAACATGATTAATTTTCTGAACCATCACCGCCATCACCATATTATCCGGTAACTTTCAGGAAATTTAACGCTGGAAGTTGATAAATCTTCCAGGCGGTTTGCGAATAACAAATAAACCTCTGGAACTTCCAGAGGTTTTTTTATTAGGAGCAAATAAATGTCTACAAATCAAAGATTACGTATAGCAATACAGAAAAAAGGTCGACTGTCTGATGAGTCTAAGAAATTACTTAAAGGCAGTGGCATTAAATTTAATACCAACTCACAACGCTTAATTGCCCATGCCACTAATTTACCGATCGATTTACTATTAGTGCGTGATGATGACATCCCAACCTTGATTATGGACGGAGTAGTCGACTTAGGGATTATCGGTGAAAATGAATTAGAAGAAACCTGTTTAGAGCGTCAAGCAGCTAACGCTCCTTCATCTTACGAAACCCTAAAACGCTTAGATTTTGGCACCTGTCGTTTATCCCTCGCTATTCCATCAGAGCTTGAATATAACGGGGTTGAACAATTTAATGGCATGCGAATAGCAACCTCTTATCCGCAATTACTAAAGCGTTATTTAGACTCTGAAAATGTACAATTCACCAGCTGTACTTTAAAAGGTTCCGTCGAAGTGGCTCCACGAGCGGGAATTGCCGATGCGATTTGTGATTTGGTCTCAACAGGGGCAACGTTGGAAGCGAATGGCTTAAAAGAAGCACAAATTTTCTATCGCAGCCAAGCAGTATTAATTAAATCGACCAAAACACTGGCCACTGATAAGCAAGAATTATTAGATAAATTACTCACTCGATTTAACGGCGTTATTCAAGCACGTGAATCAAAATATATTATGCTCCACGCTCCAAAAAACAACCTTGATAAAATCATTAGTTTATTACCTGGTGCCGAAAATCCGACCATATTACCACTGGCGGATAACGATAAAGTAGTTGTGCATGCCGTTAGCAGCGAGACCTTATTTTGGGAAACTATGGAAGAATTAAAGGCACTGGGTGCGAGCTCAATTTTAGTGATGCCAATTGAAAAAATGTTGGGGTAAATGATGTTAACACTTTCGTGGTCAACGCTTAATGAACAAGAACAACAGCGTCAATTACAACGCCCAGCCCTCGACAACTCTGCGAGTTTAGAGCAACAAGTCACTGACATTGTTACGACGGTAAAAAAGCAAGGTGACCAAGCGTTACGGCAATATGCCCAGCTATTTGATCAAACGACGTTAAGTGAAATAGCCGTCTCGAAAGCTGATATTTTAACCGCCGTAGATAATGTATCTGATGAACTCAAGCACGCGATAAGTCTAGCAAAAGCAAATATTGAAAAGTTTCACCTTGCTCAACGTAGCACGACCATTAAAGTAGAAACCACCGTTGGTGTTCAGTGTGAATTACGCACTCAAGCGATAAAAAGTGTTGGTTTATATGCGCCAGGAGGGACAGCACCTTTACCTTCGACGGTATTAATGACTGCAATACCAGCACAAATTGCTGGTTGTGATCGCATTGTTTTATGCTCACCACCCCCGATTTCTGATGTCGTTTTATACACAGCTCATCTTTGTGGCGTCGACACTATTTATCAAGTTGGCGGTGCCCAAGCTATTGCTGCGATGGCCTTTGGCACAACCAGCATAAAAAAAGTTGATAAAATATTTGGTCCTGGTAATCGTTATGTCACGGAAGCAAAAAAACAAGTATCGATGGTCAACAATGGCGCAGCAATTGATATGCCTGCGGGACCATCGGAAGTGTTAGTGATTGCCGACAAAGAGGCCAATCCAGCATACATTGCCGCCGACTTATTATCACAAGCAGAACACGGCGCTGACTCACAGACAATTTTAGTCACCCCTTGTCAACAATTGGCAGAGCAAGTATCGAAGCAAGTGGCTAGTCAGTTAGCCTTATTGCCCCGCAAAGATATTGCAGCACAAGCTATTGCTCATAGTCGGATATTTGTAACCGATGATCTTGCTCAAGCGATTGATATTAGTAATGCTTACGCCCCTGAACATTTAATTATTCAAACTGAGCATCCCCGCGATGTACTTGACCATGTATTTGCGGCCGGCTCGGTATTTTTGGGACAATGGAGTCCCGAATCAGCGGGTGATTACGCTAGTGGCACTAATCATGTATTACCAACTTACGGCATGTGTAATAGTTATTCGAGTTTAAACCTCAATGATTTCACCCGTCGCTTTACGGTTCAAGAACTCACTTATGATGGTTTAAGCGCTCTAGCGCGGAGTATTTGTCCAATTGCCGAAGCCGAAGGGCTCGATGCACACGCCCGTGCAGTGACTATCCGTTTAGAACAAGGATCACCATCATGAGTTGTTTAGCATCACGTTTAGCACGCCCGGAATTACTTGAGATGGTTCCTTATCAATCGGCTCGTCGTATTGGCGGCAGTGGTGATGTTTGGCTTAATGCCAATGAATCCCCTTTTAGTGATAGTTTA
>SPKZ01013453.1_pt1 | contig 39710 bp, 34 predicted proteins | sample 2456571 | NCBI WGS metagenome assembly SPKZ01 (sample SAMN11192286, study PRJNA482655) | marine metagenome | biome: ENVO:00000447; feature: ENVO:00000244|ENVO:00000211|ENVO:00000569|ENVO:00002023; material: ENVO:00002151; isolation source: ocean water from marine abyssalpelagic zone ...
ACGAGGGCGAGTACGAGGCGCTCGGCGAGAACTTCCACGACCGCGGCAAGCGCCAGGAAGAACAGATCGAACTCATGCGCAGGCTCTGGGCCGAGGAGAGCCTGAGCTTCGAGGGGCGCTGGCACCGCGTGACGAAGGCCGGCATCAATCCGCGGCCCGAGGCGACGATTCCGATCTGGCTCGGTGGGATGGCCGATGCAGTGATCGACCGTGCGGCCCGGATCGCAGACGGCTGGCTGCCGCTCGCGGGTCCCAACGACGCGACAAAGCAGATGATCGAAAAGCTCTACGCCGGCCTCGATCGGGCCGGACGCAAGCCCGAGGATTTTGGGATCCAGGCGCAGGCGCAGATTCGGGGCGGCGATCCCGACCGCTGGCGCAAGCACGCCGGGGCCTGGGAGCAACTCGGTGCGTCGCACCTTGCAATCGCGACCATGAATGCCGGACTCAAGACGCCCGAGGCGCACATCGACGCAATCCGCCGCTACCGCGAGGCGCTGAACTAGTCGTGGGAGAGATCGGACTCTACGAAGCGATGAGCAGTTGCCGGGCCGTGCGCCGTCACCGGTCCGACGAGATCCCGGACGAGGTCGTGCGCCGCCTGGTTGAGGCCGCGACCTGGGCGCCGACCGGGGCCAACAACCAGCCCTGGCGCGTGATCGCGGTGCGAGACGCGGAACTCAAGCAAGGGCTACAAGAACTCTATCTGGGCCCCTGGAATGCGTACGAGCAGAGCGCGCGACGCGCGATCGATGGCCTCGAGGGCGAGCCGCGCGCGAGCCAGGAGCGCGGGCTCGCGGCGGCCACCCACCTCGCCCACCACATGCATCGCTCGCCCGTGATCTTCGTGTTCTGCTTCAACCCCGAGCGCATGGCGATCACGGATGCGGAACAGCCGCGCCCCTCGGTCGTCGGTGGGGGCTCGGTCTATCCCGCGGTCCAGAACTTGCTGCTTGCCGCGCGCGCCGAGGGGCTCGGCTGCGTGCTCACGACGCTGCTCTGCATGAAGGAGCCCGAGGTGCGCGCGTTGCTCGAGATTCCCGAACCCTGGGCGACCTGCGCGTTCGTACCCGTCGGGGTTCCGGCGAGCCGCGGCCACGGTCCGCTCTCGCGCCGTCCCCCGGAGAAGATGGCGTTTCTGGACCGCTGGGGCGCGCCGCTCTTCTAGCCGGGCCAAGGCCGTCCGCGCCTAGGGATCGATCAGGCGCCCCTGTGCGTCCCGAAGTTCGGGACCCTCCACCCGCGCGCGTCCGTCTCCGAACTTTGCGTCGCGTTCCTCGAGCGCGCTCTTGAGACCCTTCTCCATCGAGGTGCGTACGAACTCTCGCGCGCTCGCGGCGAGGTGGCCGCGCGCGTCGTTCTCGGCCGCGAGTCGCTGCAGCGTGCGCGCGCCCATCAGTTCGAGCCCGACGTTGATGATCCGCTTGTTCGCGGCGAGGAGATCGCTGTCGATCAGGGCCAACCGGTCGAGCAGCCCTTCGACCTCGGCTTCGAGCAGGTCGGCCGGAACCGATTTCAGCACCAGGCCGATCCGGGCCGCCTCGGCGCCCGTGATCGTGTCGCCGGTGAGCAGCAGTCGCTTGGCCCACTGCGGTCCGGTGTTGTAGATCCACATCTGGTTCGGGAGCGAGCCGAGGTCGCGCGCGGGCGGAAACCCGAATACCGCATCGTCAGCCGCGATGATCATGTCGCAGAGCAGCGCGACGTCGGTGCCGCCCGCGAGACAGTAGCCGTGCACCTGTGCGATCACGGGCTTGTGCATGTCGAACAGCACCATACGCAGCCGTTGCTGTCGCTCGAGTTGCCAGGTGTCGTCGTCGAAGCTCGTGGCGCCGCGGCGGCGTCGCTTTGGCGCGGGCTCCGACCCGCTGCGCTCGCGACGCGGGCGCGGCGTCAGGTCGTAGCCCGCACTGAAGGCTCGTCCCGAGCCCCGGATGCACACGGCGTGGACCTCGGGGTCGTCGTCGGCCTGCCAGAGTGCTTCGTTCAGTTCTTCCAAAAGCTGATTCGAGAGTGCGTTCAGCTTCTTGGGTCGGTCGAGCGTGACTCGGGCGCGCCCGCGTTCGACCTCATACCGGATCTCTTGAAAATCACTCATGCAGGCTTCCTCCCGTTGCTGGGGGCGCTAGTTCGAGGCCTCGGGCGGCGCGCCGTTCTGGAGCACCCGGAACTGGCGCTCGGGCGCATCGCAGCTTTCGTAGCCGGCGGCCTCGGACCGCCGGAGTTGTGCGCCGTCGGGCGCGAACTGGACGATGTAGGACTTTCGCACGCCGTCGCTCCGGTTCGGTCCCGTTCGGTGCGGGGTCAGGCTCGAAAACACCACGATGCTCCCGGCACGCGCCGGAACCGGGACCGCGCCCTCGGGCTTTTCCAGGCAACACCAGCCGAGATCCGTCATCCAGTGCTCGAGGGTCCCCCGCCGGTGAATTCCCGGAACCACCCAGGGACAGCCGTTCTTCTCATCGGTGTCGGTCAATGCCACCCAGCAGGTCAGGTACTGCTGGGGTTCGATGAAGGTGTAGCCGTTGTCCTGGTGCCACGGGAACTCGTCCTGGGCTCCGGGTTTCTTGTACACGGCCTGGTCCCAGTAGAGGCGCACGTCGGGCCCGACCAGGTCGTGCACGAGATCCCGGAACACCGGCCCCGCGCAGAACGCGCGGCAGCGCTCCGAGCGCGTGACCATGTGCGTGGTGAAGGTGATCTCGCCCGAGCGGGCGATGAAGAGCTTGCCGTCTTCGCGCGTGGACAGAAACTTTTCGACCTGGGCCTCGATTGGGTCGATCTCGGCCTGCAGTTCCTGGATCGTGTCGGGGTCGAAGGCGTCTTCGAGCAGGAAGAAGCCGTCGCTGTCGTAGCCACTCGCCTGCTCCGAGCGCAGCCTGCGGTAGGGTCCGCGGGGTGGGGCCCAGTGGAACGCGCGGTTCAGGGGATGCAGGGCAGGCGGCGACATTTGCGCGGGGCAGTATGCCTGCTGAGCCGGGGCCTATGCCAGCGCCTCGGTTCGGAGTGTTGCGAGCAGTCCGAAGTGGTCGGAGGGCCAGACCTCGCCGTCGGGCTGGTTGCAGACGACGCGGCAGCTCTCGGGGAGGCCGGTGCCGTCGCGCTTGGGTGGGCCGACGAAGATGTAATCGATCCGGCGGTCGGGCTCGAGCGCGGGCCGCGCGTAGGGATTGCGGTTGCACCAGGTGCTGCCGTCGCTCCCGTCACCTGCGTGCACGAAGCTGTCACGCAGGTACATGCTGCGGCCTTCGAGCGACTGCAGACCCGTGACGTAGCGGATCTCAGCCGAGTCGGGATCTGCGTTGAAGTCGCCGACCAGGATCGGCGGGAAGCCGCCGCGCGGACGCCGCGCAATCAGCTGCGCGCAGAGCGTGGCGACCTGCCGCTCGCGCACGGCCCCGTGATGAAGCTTCCAGTTGAGGTGGGTGCAGGCTAGCTCGATCGGCCCGATGGGAGCGTCGATCGTCGCGAAGAGTCCGATCCGCCGCTCGCCGTCGCCGCTTTCGGGAAGCCGGAGTTCCTCGGAATCCGCAATCGGAAAGCGCGACGCGATCGCGTTGCCAAAACCGGTGCCCGGGTGTTTCCAGAAATCCTGGGCCCGCGCGTACACGCTGTGGTACCCGAGGCCGTCGAGCAGCATTGCGAGCTGATCGACCGAGTCACCTCGCAGCACCTCCTGCAGCCCGATCAGATCGGGGTCGAGTCGTTCGATCCAACTCCGGATCCGTTTCGCGCGCTCCGACCAGGGTCCGTCGTCGTTCCAGATGTTGAGGGTCAGGACACTGAGTGGCATCTGCGAGCGCTCCCACAGGCGCAAACGGGATCCCCGCTCCGCCTCACGCCATTCTACCGGGAGCGCGCCCGCGCGGGGCCGCCGGGAGTGGCGTGGCGCTGTAAGATGGGGGATGCGCAGATTTCGGCTTCTCGCGTCGTGAAGGCGAGCCCGGAGCAACGGAGGGAGTGGCACCGGAACGGCTTCTTCGTGATCGAGCGCTACGCGGGGAGGCCGGTCCTCGCCTCGATGCTCGAGCGCGCCGTCGAGATTTCGCGTGAGTCGGGCGGCGCCGGAACACTCGGCTCCGCGCTGATCGTGCCGGAGCAGGCGTTGGTTGCGCGCGCGACCACCCCGGAGGAGGCGGTCTCCAAGGTCTTTCGCGTACACCGGGACGAATCGGTCTTTCATGCGTTCTGTACCGAAGCCGGCCTGGTGGAACTGATCGAGGATCTACTCGACTCTGAACTCGAGTGCTTCCTGTCGCAGTTCATCTTCAAGCGGCCCGGTGCGCTCGGGCAGCCCTGGCACCAGGACGAGTTCTACTTTCCGTTCGACCGCGGACCGCAGGCCGGGGTCTGGCTCGCGGTGACCGAGGCCCGGCTCGACAACGGACCGCTGTGGGTCCTGCCCGGCTCGCACGCCGGGCCGGTGCACCCCGCGGTCCGGGACCGGCGCGAGCATGCCAATCAGGCCTACGTCGAAATCGTCGACCTGGACTTCTCGGGCGAGGTCCCGGTGCTGCTCCAGCCCGGAGACCTGCTGATCTTCCACGGCCGCCTGATGCACCGCTCCACCGACAATCGCTCGGGCGACATGCGGGCCGCCATGGTTTACCACTACACGGAGCGCGGCACCCGGGACCACACGCGCGAGCGCTTCGGGTTCGAGAGCCCCAACACCGACTTCATGCCGGTCTCGAGCCGGGGTCCGCTGGCCGCGAGCTGAGCGGGTCGGTGCGGGCCCGCCCCGCGAACTGGGCGCACTGGGGGCTGGAAACCCCGAGGCCGCTCGGATATGGTCTCGCCCGCAGAAGGAGGCCTGACGTGGTGACCGAAGACGGCTCAGAGACAAAGACCCAGAGCCCCGAGGCCGCAGCTCCCGAGGCTGCAGCCGCCGAGACCGCAGCTCCCGAGGCGGCAGCTCCCGAGGCGGCAGCTCCGGAGGCGGCAGCTCCGGAGGCGGCAGCTCCGGAGGCGGCAGCTCCGGAGGCGGCAGCCAGCGAGGCGGCCCCGGAGGGGGAGCCGACCAGCGGCATCCGGGCCAAGCCCCCGTCCCGCGCCAAGCGGCGCGCCCGGGCCAAGAAGCGGAGCTTCGGCGGCCGCAAGGTTTCGCGACTGGTCACGGACCGGGACCTGGTCGTCGACTACAAGGACGCGAACCTGCTGCGTACCTTCCTGACGCCCGAGGGCAAGATCCTGCCGCGCCGGATCACCGGCAACAACGCCAAGCAACAGCGCAAGCTCGCGCGCGCCATCAAGCGTGCCCGCCACCTGGCGCTGCTTCCATTCGCAGGCCAGGAAAGCTAGCTCGGAACGCAGCCCCGGCCGTTTCCCGGGTTCAGGCCACCCGCGCTGCGGGAGTCCATGGCGCGCGCTTGCGCGTTTCTCGAGGAGAGATGAATGGCGGCCCGCATCCGGATCGGTCGGTACGAGAACCCTTACCTGACCGTCGGCTGGCAGCGCGAGCCCCCGGCCGGAACCGTCTGCGAGACCTTCCAACTGGCCACCCAGGACCGGGCGCTCTGCGACGGCTGGCTCTACCGCAGGGGGGGCGAGGACAGCGTCGTCTGCGTGATGCACCCGCGCGCGAACTTCAGCCACCACTACGTGGTCCCGGCCCTCGTCGAAGCCGGCTTCGCGGTCTTCTGCCAGAACAGCCGCTGGGTCGGAAACGACGCGACGCTCGTGCACGAGGTGCTGCTGCTCGATGTGGCGGCCGGCGTCGGGGCGATGCGTGAACGCTTCGACCGCGTCGTGTTGCTCGGGAACTCGGGGGGTGGCTCGCTCTACACCTTCTACCTGAGCCAGGCGCTCGCGCCGGCGGGCGAACGGCTCGTGGATACGCCCGCCGGCGATCCCTTCGACCTGAATCGCTTCGAGTTGCCGCGGGCCGATCAGATGGTCTACCTGGCGGCGCATCCGGGCGAAGGCTTCTTCTTGCAGACCGCGATCGACCCGTCGGTCGTGGACGAGAGCGACCCGGTCTCGTGCGATTCGGCACTCGACATGTTCGATCCCGCGAACGGCTTCGCCGAGCCTCCGGACCCCAGCCACTACGCGCCCGAGTTCGTGGCGTGCTACCGCGCCGCGCAGCTGGCCCGGATCGACCGGATCGACGCGCGCGCCCGGCAACGGGTCGACCGCCGCAACCAGGCGCGCCGCCGCGCCGCGTCCGGGGGCGGCGCGTCCGACCGGCGGAGCGGCGTCGCGTCCGAGTACCTGGTGATCTACCGGACCGAGGCCGACCTGCGCTGCACGGATCCCGCGCTCGATCCCTCGGCCCGCGACTACGGATCGCTCTTCACGCGCCGGCCCGATCTCTCGAACTACGGTGCGGTGGGCTTCGCGCGCGTACTGACCCCCGAGGCCTGGCTCTCGACCTGGTCCGGCCGGGCCTCGCGCGCCGAGATTCCCGAGACGGGCGCGCGGATGACGCTTCCGGCGCTGGTGCTCGGGTACACGGGAGACAACGGGATCTTCCCCTCCGACACGGAGCGGATCGCGGAGGCGCTTGCGAGCCCCGACCTGGAACGGGCCTGGGCCGACGGCGATCACTACGGGCTCCCCGCCGAGCGCGGCCGCGAGCCGGCGCTCCAGACCGTGATCGACTGGCTCCGGCGCAAGGCCTGAGCCGGCGCGTTCGGAAGCGCGGGCCCGAACCCGGGCCCGGGGGAGCGTCAGAGCCTACTCTCTGGGCGTGGAGGGGACACATCCCGCTCTGACCTGGGTGGTCGCGCTCGGCGCCGGGGTGCTGGCGCAGTCGCTTGCCCGACACCTGCGCCTGCCGGGCATCGTGGTGCTGCTCGGGTTCGGAGTGGCACTGGGCCCCGATCTGCTGGGCTGGGTCGAGCCGCGCGCGCTCGGAGAGGGGTTGCGCTCGATCGTGGACCTCGCGGTCGCGGTCATCCTGTTCGAGGGAGGTCTCAACCTCGAGATCTCTCGGCTGCGCCGGGCGCAGACCCCGCTCCGGCGTCTGGTGACGGTCGGGGCGCTCTCGACGCTGGTTGGCGGGACCGCGGCGGCGAGTTGGATTCTCGACTGGCCGCTGGTGCAGGCGGTCCTGTTCGGGAGCCTGGTGGTGGTGACCGGTCCGACCGTGATTGGACCCCTGGTGCGCGAGTCGCGGCTGCGGCCCCGCGTGAGCTCGATCCTGGAAGCCGAGGGCGTGCTGATCGACCCGGTCGGCGCGATCCTGGCCGTGCTGGTGCTCGAACTCGCGTTGTCGCCGGAAGCGGCCGCGAGCGGCGCGACCGATTTCCTGCTGCGCCTCGGGCTCGGCGCCACGATGGGGGCGGCCGGCGGCCTGCTACTGGTCGGCCTGTTCCGAATCCGGGGGCTGATCCCCGAGGGCTACACCAACATCCTGACGCTCGCCTACGTGTTGCTGCTGTTCCAGGCCTGCGAGCAAATCCTGGAGCAGAGCGGGATCCTGGCCGCGACGCTGGCCGGCGTGGTCGTCGGGAACTTCCGGACCCCGGTCAGCCGCGCGTTGCGCGAGTTCAAAGAGGAACTGACGGTACTCCTGATCGGGCTGCTCTTCGTGCTGCTCGCGGCCGACGTCCGGCTCGCCGACGTGCGCACGCTCGGGTGGGCCGGGGTGGGGGTGGTCGCGGTGCTCGTGCTCGTGGTGCGTCCCCTGGGCGTGCTGCTCTCGACCGCCGGGAGCTCCCTGACGCGGCGCGAGCGCTTGCTGATCGCGTGGCTGGCGCCGCGCGGCATCGTGGCGGCCGCGATCGCCTCGGTGACGGCCAACGCGCTCGAAGCGCACGCGCTTCCGGGCGGTCCGGAACTGCGTGCGCTGGTGTTTCTCACGATCGCGGGAACCGTCCTGCTCGCGGGCCTGACGGCCGCGCCGGTGGCGTCCCTGCTCGGGCTGCGCCAGCCGCGACGCAACGGGATTGCGATCCTGGGCGCGCAGGGTCTGGGGCTCGCGCTCGCCCGCGAACTGCGCCGGGCGGAGCTGCCGGTGCAGTTCCTGGACTCGAACCCGCAGAGCAGCCGGCGCGCCGAAGAGGCGGAGTTCCCTGTGGTCTTTGGCAATGCCCTCGATGAGCGCACCCTGCAGCGCGCGCGACTCGAGGCGGTCGGGAGCGTCGTCGGGCTCACGGCGAACGAGGCTCTGAACGGCGTCTTTGTGCGGCGCGCCCGCGAACTCTTCGGGGTTCCAGAGCGCTACGTCGCGCTCGCCAGTTTCCAGGAGGGGATCACGCCGGAGTTGCTGCGCGACGACGATGCGCGCGTGCTCTTCGACTCGCCGCACGACGTCGAGCGCTGGGACGTGCGCTCGCACCACGGAGAGATGACGGTCGAGCGTTTCCGATTCGAACCGCCCGAGCCCGAACCTGCGGCCGAAGCGTCGGAGACGGCAGCGGGCGCCGGGGAACGCTACGTGCTGCTCTGCATCACGCGCGGGACGCGCACCTTTCCGATGTACGCCGGGCTCTCGCCCGAGGCGGGCGACGTAGCCGCGATTGCGCTGCACACCGACGAGCAGGAGGCCGCCGTGGGGAGCTTGCGTGAACTCGGTTGGATCCCGGAGGACCCGGAGTCGGAGCCCTGACGCATTGCGAAGCGTTCAGCCGCGGCGGGATTTTTCGATCTCGCGCAGTAGCTGCTCGACCCGGTGACGCAGGTCCGCCATTTCTTCACGCATGCGGACGATGATGGCCGCGCCCGGGACGTTCACCTCGAGCTCCTGCATCAGGTTGTAGGCGACGCGGGTCCGTTCCAGCATGCGTTCCGAGTACTCTCCCTCGGAGCTGGTCGGGGCGTCGCCTTCGATCACGTCTTCGCGCTCGAGCGCGACCAGGAATCCCTCGTCGACTTCGAGCAGCTCGATCAACTGCCTGCGCGTGTAGTAGGTCGTCATCAGCTGTTCTCGAGATGAGCCCGAAGATTCTGCTCGGCGTAGAGCGGTTCGATTTCGCGCGCGAGCTCCTCGAGCTTCGCCCGCGCTTCATCGTCGAGTTCCGAGGGAAGCGCCAGGGCGAGTTTCAGGTACAGGTCCCCACGCTCGCCCCCGGGCTGGGCCGCGCCCTTTCCGCGCAGGCGGAGCTTCCGGCCGTTCGGCGAACGCGGCGGGATCTTCAGCTGGACCGGGCCGTCCGGCGTCGGGACCTCCACCGAGGCGCCGAGTACCAGTTCCGGGAGCGTGACCGGCAGATCCACGAACAGGTCCGGTCCTTCACGGGTCAAAAACGGGTGCGGGCGGACACGCAGCGTCAGGTAGAGATCGCCGGGCGGCGCTCCCTCCACTCCCGGTTCGCCCTGGCCCGTGAGCCGGATCTTGGTTCCCGACTCGGTGCCGGGCGGAATCCGGATCCGCAGCGCGCCCTTGCCCTCGAACTGGACCCGGACCTCGTTGCCGAGCACGGCGTCGAGGAAGTCGACCGGGATCTCGCCCGACGCGTCGCGGCCGCGGGCCGGGCCGCGCGCGCCGGGTCCGGCGCGCCCCCCGAACAGACCCGAGAGCAGGTCGTCGAGGTCCATCTGCGAAGTGAACGATTCGTGGTACGGACTCCGTTGCGCGCCCCGCGACCAGCGGGAATAGGCGCGGGCCTGATCCGGATCGAAGCCCTCTGCCAGGCCGCCGCTCCCGAACTCGTCGTAGCGGCGGCGCTTCTCGGGGTCCTGCAGGATGTCGTTGGCGAACGCGACCTCCTTGAAACGTTCCTCGGCCTTCGGATCGTTCGGGTTGACGTCGGGGTGGTGCTGGCGCGCGAGTTTTCGATACGCGCTGCGGATCTCGTCTTCGGAGGCGCCGCGCGCCACTCCGAGAATTCCGTAGAGGTCCTTGTTGTCCATCGCTTCCAGCCCTTCCGGAGCGCATGGTACAACGCCGGAGCCCCGGTGCGGACGGGCTATGCTGGGGTCGGCATGAGCGACGGGCAGAACAGCCTCGGCGAGCGGGACGTGGTCGTGGTCGGGGGCGGCGTGGTCGGGGTCGCGTCGGCGTACTTCCTGGCCCGCCGCGGTGCCCGGGTCAGCTTGCTCGAGCAGGGCGAACTCTGCGCGGGCGCATCCTACGGGAACGCGGGCTGGATCTTCCCCAGTCACAGCACTCCGCTGCCCGCGCCGGGCGTACTGCGCCAGTCTCTGCGCTGGCTGTTTGACCGCGAGAGTCCGCTCTACGTCAAACCGCGCCCGAGTCTCGAACTCGCCCGCTGGCTGCTGGCGTTCCTGCGCGCGAGTACCGAGGCCCGCGCCCGGCGGACCTTCGCGCTCAACCGCGAGCTGAGCCTGGCGAGCCACGAACTCTACGCCAAGCTCGTGCCGGAACTGGGTGTCGAGGTCGGCTACCGCCAGCTCGGTCTGATTCTGGCGTGTCGGACCCGGCGCGCGCTCGAGACTGCGCTCGCGGAACTGGCGGTGCTCCGAGAATTCGGCGGCGAAGGCCGCCGGCTTGGGCCCGAAGAGCTGCTCGACTTCCAGCCCGCGCTCGCGCCCGGGCTGGCCGGCGGCGTGTACTTCCCGGCCGATGCACACGTGAGCCCGGCCGAGTTCGTGTGCGCGCTCGCGGCCGAGGCCGCGAGGCTGGGCGTCGAAGTACGAACGCAGACGGAAGTGCTCCGGATCGAGCGTCCCGGTGGCAGCCGCTCGCGCGTCATTGCGACGCGCGGGGAATTCGCGTGCGACGAACTCGTGCTCGCGGGCGGGGCCTGGTCGCCCGGGCTCGCCCGGCAACTGGGTCTGCGGCTCCCGGTCCAACCCGCGAAGGGGTACAGCGTGACGGTGCGCCGGCCCGACGGCGTCGGAGACGTGCCCGTGATGCTCTCCGAGGCCAAGGTCGGGGTCACGCCGCTCGGCCCGCTGCTTCGCTTCGCGGGCACGCTCGAACTCGCCGGCCTGGATCTGTCGATCCAGCAGCGCCGCGTCGACGCGATTCTGCGCGCGGTGTGCGACTACCTGCCGGGCCTCGTGCCCGAGGGCGGCATCGAAGAACTGGAACGCGTGGAGACCTGGCGCGGGCTTCGGCCGCTCACGCCCGACGACCTGCCCGTGATCGGGCGAGCGCGCGCGTTGCCAGGTGTGGTGATCGCCACCGGCCACGGCATGAGCGGAATCTCCCAGGGTCCGATCACGGGTCTGCTGGTTGCGCAACTCATCGCGGGCGGACCGTCCGCGCTTGACCTCGCCCCCTTCTCGCCCGATCGCTTCTAGCCGGGATGCCGCCGACCGCGAGCCGTCCCGCGGTCCTGCACAGCCTGCGGCCAGAAACTCCAGCCGTGCCCGGGGCCTACCGGTGCGCTGCGCGACAGCATCCGCGCCCGATGGCCTGCAACTTGGAGGCGATCACGCTCATCCGTATTGAGCAGCGCCGTTCCGGGTGCGATGGACTTTCCGGATCCCGTCGCCGTCGGCTGCAGATCCGTTAGGCAGCAGGGAGCTTCCGGATGACCCCCAACTCGGATCCTCAGCGCCGCCTTCGCATGAGCCTCGCCGGTAACGCGGTCTTCTCTGTTCTCTCGGGGCTGGTCTTCGCACTGGGGTCCTCGGCTGTGGCGTCAGCCATTGGCCTGCTCGGCTTTGCCGCCAGCATCGGCTGGCTCGCCTCTCGACCTACGATTTTCTTGCCGGTCGCCATGACGATTGTGTGGTGCGAGCTTGCGTGGGTTGCCGGAACGATCCCGGTCGTGATGGCGGGCGTACTGAGCGGAACCGGAAACATCGCCGCGGTAGCGGTTGCTGCCGTCGTACTTTCTTTCGCGTTGCTGCAGTACCTGGGCATCCGACGGGTTCGTCGATTGGGCGCAACTGGCTGACGGGGCGCCGCAGCGGACCGCGGTCGATGTTGCGCTCGTTTCGCCCGTCCGCCTTTAGGCGGAGGGGGCGTCGGTCCGCGGAAAGTCGTAAAGCTTGGCCGCGGTCTCGTATGTGATCTTGCGCCGCAGCGCGTTCGGAAGAGGCTCGAACATGCTGTCGAGGAACTCGTGCGAGTCGGGCCAGAGCCCGTCCGGGTGCGGAAAGTCCGAGCCCCACATGACGTTGTCGCGACCGAGCCGGTCGATCAACTCCAGGCCGACCTCGTCCAGTTGGAAAGTCGCGTACATCTGGCGTTGCCAGTACTCACTCGGCTTCATGCGCAGGTCGAGATTCTGGAACTGGTCCTCCCACTCGTAGTCCATGCGTTCGAGCAGGTAGGGGATCCAACCGAGCCCGGACTCTCCGATCACGACACGCACGCCCGGGTAGCGTTCGAGCGCGCCGCTGAAGATGATCGAGGACACGTGGGTGGCCATGCTGAGCTGGAAGCAGCTAATGTGCGAGGCGAGCCAGCGCAGGTACTGCTCGCGGCCCTTCACGAAGCTCGTGTCGACGTGGCCCCCGATCGTGTGCATGTGGACGGGCAGCCCCGTCTCCTCGGAGGCACGCCAGAGGGGTTCCCAGTCCGGGTGCCAGAGCGGCTTCATCTTTTCGGTCACCGGCAGCTCCACACCTCGCAGGCCGAGCGTCCGGCAGCGTTGGACTTCCTTCGCCGTGGCCTCGGGTGAGTCCTGCGGCAGGATGCCGATCATGGCGAAGCGCTCGGGCCGGGCGCGGCAGAAATCCGCGGCGAAGTCGTTGTAGATTCGGACCATCATGGCCGCGATTTCGTCGTCTTCGGCGCGCTGGGAGGCGCCCAGGATCCCGTAGATCACCTCTCCCTCGACGCCGTCGCGTTCCTGGTCCAGGATCCGCAGTTCGGGATCCGCGGTTCGCATGATCCCGCGCGCCTGGTCTTCGTAAAGCCCCGTGGACGCCATGCGGTCGGCGCGGTGGATCTGGCCTGGCTCGTAACGCCGTCCGGCCGATCCCATTCCCCCGTAAAGGCCGAGCCGCGTCCCCTTGTGATTCACCCAGAACTTGCCGTCCTTGGCTTCGATCACGTGAGGCATCCGGTCGCGCAGTTCCGCTGAGGCGTTCTTCGTGAACAGGTCGGGCGGACAGACCGGGAGGTCGATGTGGCCGTCGGCCGAGAGGACGGGTTCGCTCATGCGGACGTTTCCTCGGGGGCAATCGAGACCTCGAGTACGCCGTCGGCGATCCGTTTTTCGATTTCGACCTCGCTCAGGCCCAACAACTCGGCCGCGATCTCGCGCGTGTGTTCGCCGAGGGCGGGCGCGGGGCCGATGATCTCCTCGGGGAGTTCACTGCCGCGGAAGGCCGGTCCCTCGAGCACGAGCCGTCCGATCGGGGGCTGTTCGATCGGGCGGTGATAGCGCCGCTCGGCGAGGTGCGGATCCTCCATCTGGTGCCGGGGGTGCTGTAGTACGCCCGCCGGGATGCGCGCGGCCTGAAGCGTGTGCATCAACGCGATCGGCTCGCACTCCACCGTCCACTCTGCGAGGTGTTGCTCGAGTTCCTCGCGTTCCGCGATGCGGCCCGGCCCGCGGTCGAAGCGGGCGTCACATGCCCAGTTGGGCTCTCCCATGACCTCGCGCAGCGCTTGCCACTCCGCGTCGGAGCGCACGTTGATCGCACACCACTCGTCTTCGCCCGCACACGGAAAGGCGCCCCAGGGCGCGCCGCGTTCGCTCGTATTTCCGAGCGGCCGAAGCGAGCCGGGTTCGAGGCTCTCGCGCGCCAACCAGTCTCCGAGCAGTCCGATGATCGCTTCGAACTGCGCGGCCTCCACGTGAAGCCCGCGGCCGGTCCGCTCGCGCTCGATCAGACCCGCAGTGACGCCGAGCGCCCCGAAGCGGCCGACCAGGTGGTCGGGATGGACGTTGGTCGAACCCGCGGGCTCGTCCGCATCGTCGGGGTGGTTCCAGAGATACTGGAGTCCGCTCAGCGCATGCGTACTGGGACCGTAGCCGATCCAGTTCTTCCAGGGTCCGCGCGACCCCGCGAGGTGGCTCGAAAAGTAGACGATACGCGGATTGAGTTCGTGAAGCGTCTCGGGCCCGAGGCCGAGCCGGTCCATCACACCCGCCCCGTTGTTCTCGATCACGACGTCCGCGCCTTCCGCCAGGCTTCGAACCAGCCGCAGACCCTCTGCCGTCTTGCAATTGACCCCGAAGCTACGTTTGCTGCGGCTCGACGAGGCGAAGGCCGGGTTCATCTCTCCCGCCAGGATCACGCGGATGAAATCGGGTGCCGTGCGGCTCTCGATCTTGATCACGTCCGCTCCGTACTCGGCGAGCAGGCGCCCGACCTCCACACCGACCGCGCCCACGCCGAAGTCGAGCACGCGGAGCCCCGCGAACGGGTAGGGGGTTGGCAAATCGGCCCGGACCTTAGGAGACGGAACGCTGCGTTGGGGAGCGGTCGCGCTTGGGCCCAGGATCTCGTCGTCGTGCTCGCCGATCCCTGGAGCGCGCAAACGGGGCCCCATGCGTTCGCCGTCCACCTCGAGGAAACCCGAGGCGATCTCGGCCGAGACCCCGGGCAGGATTTCGAGGGTCCGAAAGGTCTTGCGCGCGGTCGTGTGCTCGTTTGCGAGCACCTCGCCGGGCTCGAGCAGCGGCGTGATCGTGATCCCTCGCCTCTGTGCTTCGCGCGCGGCGTCCACCTTCTTCTGGTCGAGAAAGAAGGCGCCGAGCACAGGGTCGATGCTGTCACGGTTCATGAGCCTCGGGATGAACTGCTCGTACTCGGGATTGCGAAGTTCCTCGGGATCGCCCATCCAATCGAGCATCGCGTGCCAGTGGCGGGGGGTGAGCAGGATGATGCGCACCCACCCATCCGCGCAGCGGTAGAGTGGATAGATCCCGGCCCCGGCGCGTCCCCCCACCTGACCCGACTGGGAGAAGCCCGGAAGTGACCAGTCCGCGAGGTTCGCGACCGCCTCCTGAACCGAGAGGTCGATGTGTTGCCCGCGTCCGTGGCGAAGCCGCTGATAGTGGGCCAGCAGGGTAGCGAAGGCGGCCGTAACCCCGGCCGCGTCGTAGGCGAGCGAACCGGGTGCGACCAGGGGCGGCCGATGGGCCGCGCCCGCACGGTGCATCATGCCCCCTGACGCAAAGCCGATCATGTCGGTGCCCAGGTAGTCGCGGTGCGGGCCGGTCTGTCCGAAGTCCGTGATCGAGGTGACCACGAGGCCTGGGTCCTCTTCGAGCAGCGCGGCCGGGGCTGCGCCCGCGGCCTCTAGGTGCCCGGGCGCGAAGGACTCGATCAGCACATCGACGCCCCGGACGAGCGCGCGCAGGCGCTCCGATCCCCCCGGCGCGTCGAGGTCGAGCGTAACCCCGCGCTTATTGGCGTTTCGGAACGCGAAGTAGAGGCTCTGGCCGCCGCCGGGCTCGAAGGGAGGCAACCGCCGGGACGTCGCGCCCTCGGGAGGTTCGCCGCGCATCACGTCGGCGCCGAGGTCGGCCAGCAGGCGTCCGCAGAGTTCGCCCTTCTCGTCGGCGAGATCGAGGACGCGCAGGCCTTCGAGCGGTCCGGGTCGGGTCTCGGCCATGCGCCGACCATACGCGCGTGGGGGACCCGGGTTCAAGTATGCTCTCGCCCGGAGGGAGGGGGCCGATGTCGAGGCCGCTCGTCGCAATTCTGGCGGCTGCCGCGATCGTGGGCTTCGGCCCCGCGCTCCAGCCCGCGCCGGCACGCGCCGACGAAGCCGTGGCGTTCGTGGGGGCGACCGTCTACCCGGTGAGTTCGGATCCGATCCCGGACGGCGCGGTTCTGATCCGCGACGGTCGCATCCTGGCGGTTGGGCCGCGGGACCAGGTCGAACTCCCGGAGGACGTCCGCGTTCACGAACTTGGCGGGCGCGTGATCATTCCGGGCCTGGTCGACACCCACTCGCACATCGCGCTCTCGGGCCGGCCGCTGGTGGCCGCGAACCGCGGGACCACCGAGGCGACCGACCCGGTGACCCCCGAGATGCGGGCGATCGACGGGATCTGGCCCGGAGACCCCGCCATTCGCATGGCGGTCGCGGGCGGGGTGACGACGGCCAACATCATGCCGGGCTCCGGAAACGTGGTCTCGGGCCAGACCGCGTATCTGAAACTCCGCGGTTCGAGCGTGGACGAGATGCTGATCAAGGGCGCCGGGGGGCGCCCGCTGCCGGGCGGCATGAAGATGGCGAACGGCGAGAATCCCAAGCGGAGCTACGGCTCCCGCAAGAAGGCGCCCATGACGCGGATGGCCATCGCCGAACTGGAGCGCCAGCTCTTCGTCGACGCACTCGAGTACCGGGCGAAGCAGGAACGCTACCTGGATCAGATCGCGCGCGGCGACGAGCCATCCCGGCCGGCCGTGGACCTGGGCCTGGCGCCGATGCTCGAGGTGCTCGAGGGCCGGCGGATCGTGCATCACCACACACACCGTGCGGATGACATCCGGACCGTGCTGCGGATCCAGCAGGAGTTCGGCCACCGCGTCGTGATCCAGCACGGGACCGAGGCCTACAAGCTGGCGGACGAGCTCGCGCGGCGCGGGGTTCCGGTCTCGGCCATCGTGCTAGACGCGCCGGGCGGCAAGCACGAAGCGATCGAACTCGACTACCGGGGTCCGGCGATTCTGGAGCGCGCCGGCGTGAGCGTGGCGCTTCACACCGATGACTACATCACCGACTCGCGGCTCTTCCTGCGTTCGGGAGGTCTCGCGATTCGGGGTGGGATGAGCGAGGCCGGGGCGCTGCGTGCGCTGACGCTCACGGGAGCCGAGATGCTCGATCTCGCAGATCGCCTCGGTAGCCTCGAGCCGGGCAAGGACGCCGACCTCGTCGTCCTCTCGGGCGAGCCCTTCGCGGTCCGAACGCACGTGCTCGAGACCTGGATTGACGGCGAGAAGCAGTTCGATCGGAGCGACCCCGAGGCGCGCCTCTACCAGACCGGGGGCTTCCAGGTCTCGGACCGCTATCCGCGCGGGGTGGTGCCGTGAGGTTCGTGGCGTGCGCGCTTGGGGCGGGACTCGTGCTGCTCGCGCTGCCCGGCTCGGCCGTGGCGCAACCGCCGATCGCGATCGAGGCAGAAACGCTCTACACCTCGGGGCCGCAGGGCACGCTCTCGAACGGCGTGGTGCTCGTGCGGGACGGCCGGATCTCCCTGGTCGGCCCCGCGGCCGAGGTCGAGATCCCGGACGACGCGCTCGTCTACCGGGCGAAGGTCGTGACGCCGGGCCTGATCGATGCGCAGTCGACGGTCGGGCTGAGCGGTCTCTACAACGTACCCGCCGATCAGGATCACGACGAGAAGAGCGGTCCGCTGCAGGCCGGGTTGCGCGTGATCGACGGCTTCAACCCCGAGGAGCCACTGCTCAGGTGGCTGCTCGCACACGGGGTGACCGCAGTGCAGGTCAGTCCCGGAGAGGCGAACCCGGTCGCGGGCCAGGCCGGGGTCTTCAAGACCTGGGCACCGCCCGGAAGTGGCGTCTCGGAGTTCGAGCTGCGTTTCCCCTCGGCGCTGGTCTTCAACCTGGGCGAGACTCCCAAGTCGACCTACGCGGAAGCACGGCGTGCGCCGACCACGCGGATGGGAACCGCGGCACTGATCCGCGGCGCGCTCACCGAGGCCGGAGAGTACATGGGCAAGCGCTCGGCCGCCTCGCGCGCGGGCTCGAAAAGGGGCGGTGAGGGCACACAACCTCCCGAGCGGAGCCTTGCGAACGACGCGTTCGCGCTCGTGCTGACCCGCGAGATCCCGGCGCTGTTCGTGGCCCGGCGCGAGGACGATCTGGAGACTGCGCTCCGTCTCGGCGAGGAGTTCGGGCTCGAGCTTCAGCTCGCGGACGCGACCGAGGGCTATCTGCTCGCGGACCGGATCGCGCGCGCGGGTGTGCCGGTGCTGGCCGGCCCGGTCATGGAACGCGTCGGGCGGCTCGAGACCATGAACGCGAGCTTCGAAAATGCGGCCATCCTGGCGGCGGCCGGGGTTCCGGTGCTGTTTCGCTCCGGTTTCGAGAGTTACGTTCCGAAGGTGCGCGTGGTGTTGTTCGAAGCCGCGATCGCGGCCGCGAACGGCTTCGGATTCGACGAGGCGCTGGATGCGCTGACCTTGCGCGCTGCCCGGGTGCTCGGCGTCGGGGACCGGATCGGCTCGCTCGAACCCGGCAAGGATGCCGACCTCGTGCTCTTCGATGGGGATCCCTTCGAGTACCGCTCGCGGGTCGAGCACGTGCTGGTGGGGGGCGAGCTTGCCTATTCGCACGAGCGGCCCCGGACTCGCTAGACGAGCGCGAGCGCGAACAGGGTCGAGATCGCGATTCCGAGCACGGCCGCCGCGAACGCGAGAGGCAGCTGCGTCCGCACGTGGTCCATCAGGTCACAGCCGGTGAACATGCTCGAGAGAATGGTCGTGTCCGAAATCGGCGAACACTGGTCGCCGAAGACCGCGCCGCCGAGCACCGTGCCGAAGCAGATGGAAACGTAGGCCGGATCCGGATTGAGCGCGTACGCGAGCGGCATCGCGATCGGGAACACGACCGCGTAGGTGCCCCAGCTGGTGCCGGTCGAGAACGCGATCGTCATGCAGATCAGGGCGAGAATCGCGGGCAGCGCGGCGTAGGGGAGCGCAGCCCCGACGAGATTCACGACGAATCCGGCGGTGTCGAGGGCGGTCGCGACCTCCTTGAGGGTCACGGCGAGCGCGAGCACGATCGCCCCGATCGTCATGCTCTGACAGCCCCGCACGAAGGCCGTCATGATCCGTCGGAGCCGCATCCCGCGCAGCCGCGCGACGACCATTGCGGAGAGCAGCGCCGCGAGGAAGGCCTCGTTGATGCGAAAACTCTGGGTGGCCAGGTAGGGCAGGATTGCGATCGATAGCAGCACCCCGATCGGGATCAAAAAATCTGCCAGGCTCGGACGGTAGACGGCTTCCACCTGGGCCGGTTCCGGCTCGGCTTCGACCACCCACATCGGTTCCGCGTTAGGCGCATCCAGGGCGCCGGTCGAACGGGAGCGCTCCCGCGCGCGCTGCATCCGGCGGCCGATCCAGGGCAGCCAACCCAGTGAGAAGAGCAGCGTTGAGAGCACTGCGAGCTGTGCGTAGAAGTTGTACGGAATCGAGTTGATGAAGAACGCGTAGGCCTCGGTCTCGGTCTGGATCAGCGGGATCGTGCCGATCACCAGCCCCGACACGTAGAGCGGCCAGGCGTTGAACGGGATCAGGGTCGCGACCGGCGATGCGGTCGAGTCCACGACGTAGGAAAGCTCCTCGTGGCTCACGCGGTAGCGGTCGGTCACGGGCTTCACGGTGGTGCCCGCGAGCACGGTACTCACGGTGCCGCCCTGGTGGAAGAGCACGCCCACCAGCCAGCCGAACAGCAGGCTCGAGCGCGGACCTCGCGCGATCCGCCCGCCCACGGTTTCGGCGAAGTGCCGGGCGCCGCCCGTCGCCCCCCACATGCCGACCAGCCCGCCCAGGCACCAGAGATAGATGATCAGGATCTGGGCGAATGAAGCCGATCCGATTGCGGGTAGCAGGAAGCGCGAGATGAGATTCAGGTCCTCCCAGTCCCCGGTCCGCGAAGCCAGCACCAGGCCGCCGCAGGCGATGCCGGCGAACAGCGACAGAATTACCTGGCGCGTGGCGAAGGCCAGCACGATCGTCACTGCGGCTGGAAGAATCGAGAGCCAGTCGGGCTCCACACCCTGAGGCATGCGGGCTACTTTAGCGGACGCTTTGGCGAACGCGGCTCCCGGGCGGGATTTCTGGGTCTTCGGCTACGGCTCTCTGGTGTGGAGGCCCGCCTTTCCGCACCTGCGGCAGCGGCCTGGCTACATCGAAGGCTGGGCGCGCCGCTTCTGGCAGGGCTCGACCGATCACCGGGGTGTACCCGGTCGGCCGGGCCGCGTGGCGACGCTGGTCCCGGAGGCCGGGGCCCGGTGTTGGGGCATGGCCTACGAGGTGGCGGCCGAGCGACTGGCTGCGGTGCTCGAAGTCCTCGACCACCGGGAAAAGGGTGGCTACGAGCAGCTGCGCACGAGCCTCCACTTCCCCGGCCGGGAGTCGGGAGATCCGGCGCCCGATGCCCTCGTTTACATCGCGACTGCGAGCAATCCCAACTACCTGGGACCCGCCGATCTCGAGGCGATCGCGTCCCAGGTGCGCGGTGCTTCGGGACCGAGCGGCCCGAACTCCGAGTACGTGCTGCGGCTCGCTTCCGCGTTGCGCACGATCGGGGCCCAGGACGAACACGTGCTGGCGCTCGAGGCGATCCTGCTGCGAGCTTCCGGCTAGGAAGCCTGCGCGATGGCTTCGTCGAACGAGATCCCCTCCGCGATTCGGACTCGCTGCTGCATCACCTGGCGTGCGCGGTTCAGGCCGAAGGCGCCCGTGAACCGTCCCTCGCGGCCGTACAGGGCCAGGAAGCGCCCCTCCGCGGGAGATCCCTGTACGATCCGGAGCTCGTCCTCACCCGAGACGTGCCCCACCATCTGGAGTTTGAGTTCGTACTGATCCGACCAGAAGAAGGGCACGGGCGCGAACGGCGCGGCCTCGTGGTCCTCGCAGAGCAGTCGCAGACCGGCCGCGGCCCCCTGTTCGGCCGCATTGGTCCAGTGCTCGACGCGCATCTCGGTCGAGAAGAGTGGATTGTGCCAGCGCGCGACGTCGCCCGCCGCCGCGATGCCGGGGACGCTCGTGGCGCAGGTGGCGTCGCACACGATGCCGTCTCGGAGTTCGATGCCCGAGCTGCGTAGCCAGTCGGTCTCGGGCGCGACCCCGATGCCGACCACGGCGAGGTCCGCCTCGATCAGTGTGTCGTCGTCGAGGCGCACGCGCTCCAGCCGGCGCGCGCCTTCGAAGCCCGCGACGCCGACACCGCAGCGCAGGTCGACCCCGCGGTCGCGGTGCGCGTCTGCGAGCCAGCGGCCGAGCTTGGCTCCGATGGCGCGGCCCAGCGGAACCGGGAGCGCTTCGAGCATCGTCACGTCGAGGCCACGTTCCCGGCAGCTGGCCGCGACCTCGGCTCCAATGAATCCGGCGCCAACCACGACCACGCGGGGCCCCCGCTCGAGTGCGGCCCGGATCGCGAGCGCGTCGTCGAGAGTTCGCAGCGTATGGATGCCGTCGAGTTCGGGCGTCCCCGGCAGCCGGCGCGGCGAAGCCCCCGTCGCGATCAGCAGGCGATCGAAACCGAGCCGTTCACGGCCGTCGAGTTCGAGTTCCCGCGTGGCGGTGTCGAGTCCCGTGGCGCGCACCCCGAGCCGCCAGTCCACCTCGAGTTCGTCGTAGCTCGCAGGGTCCCGCAGCCGGGTCCGCTCGGGTTCCCACTTGCCCTGCAGAATTTCCTTCGAGAGCGGCGGCCGGTCGTAGGGCAACGCGGACTCGGCGCCCACCACCGAGATCCGGCCGTCGAAGCCGCGGCGGCGCAGCGTCTCGACCGCGCGGAGGCCGGCGAGGGAGGCGCCCACCACGGCGATGTGACCCGGTGTCGGCACTGTTCAGCGAGGGCCACGGCCTGGGCGCGGCGTTGTCCGGAGGCTCGGGATTGGTACCGAGTCATCCGGGGCGGCGGTCGGGTTCTCGGTCAGCATGACCACCCAATGCTAGCAGCGATCAAGCATCCGGTTCGGGGTGTGCGACCGCCGGGCCACGGGTGCGAAGGTCGAGATCCAGGGCCTCCCGTTCGAACAGGGCCTCGATCTGCGCGCGAAGCGCCTCGGCTTCTGCTTCGGGGAGGTCGCGCGGTACCTCGATCGGCTCCGCAAGCCGGATCCGAATCCGGCTCAGCGGCAGCGGAATCTGCATTCGGTCCCAGCTTCCGATCTCGATTCTCCAGCGTGCCGAGATCAGGACGGGGACGATTGCAGCGCCCGCGCGCTGGGCGAGCAGGAGCAGGCCGGGTTTCACCACGCGTGCCGGACCTCGTGGTCCATCGACCACGTGCCCACCCAGCTCGCCGTCGCGCACCGCGCGCACCTGCGCGAGCAGTGCCCGCACGCCGCCGCGGGAGCTCGAGCCACTGACCACGTGCCAGCCGAGGTCCTCTGCGACCCGCCGCATCCGTTCGCCGTCCCGGCTTTGACTGATCATGATCACCGGGGCGTAGCGCCGGAAGTACCAGACGCCGGGCAGGATCTGCTGGTGCAAACCCGCGATCACGATTCGGCGCCCCGCGTCGAGCGCGCGCCGGACGCGCTCCTCGCCCTCGACCTCGAAGCGCAGCGTATGGCCGTAGAGCCGGAACAACCCGGCCCCGACCCGGGTGATCAGCCAATCGAGCCAGTTGGCGCGCCCGCCCGGGTCGTCCACGCGCGCGAGTGTACCGGGCCCACCCGGCCGCTGCCTGCCGGCACCGCGCGCAATCGCACCCCGGCGCGGTCTGCGCGAGCCCCGGGTTTCCGGTGCGTGTCCGGGAGCCGGGATTGCGGATCGAGGCCGGTCTCAGCCCTCCGGGGCCGGCGCGCGCCCGGCGTCCCCGGCTTCTCCGAGCGCCTGCGTCGGCGGGGGAATGCTCGCTCCGGGCCCGGCAGAGTTCGCGGGATACCTCTGGAAGGTATTGGTTTAGAAGGAGAATTCCGCTATTCTTCGAGGTCTTCCGGTGCGCCGCCGAGCTGGTTCAGGCGCTCGGACCCGCACGCCGAACCGGCGGCCGGCGACGGCACCGGGCCCGGCGGCGCCAGAGCGGGTAAACTGGAAGTCTGCGAGAGCGGGTCGCCGGCTGCGCCCGCGGGCGGGTTTCTCGGATCGCCACCGGGGGGTGCCCGGGTCGGCTTGTATCCGCACCCGGCGCTTGCGGTGTCGGCAGCAGCGCGACAGACCTGGGAGAAGAAGGGGACGATGGGGGAGTTCGCAAAGCTAGAAGTCGACGGCAAGACCTACGAGTTTCCCATTCTCGAGGGAAGCGAGGGGGAGCGCGCGATCGACATCGGGAAGCTCCGCGAGCAGACGGGATTGATCACGCTCGATCCCGCCTTCAAGAACACGGGGAGCTGCGCGAGCGCCGTCACCTTCATCGATGGGGAACGCGGCATCCTGCGTCACCGCGGCTATTCGATTGAGGAGCTGACCGAGAAGAGCACCTTTCTCGAAGTCTCCTATCTCTTGCTCTACGGCGAGTTGCCGGGAAAGACGGAACTCGAGCGCTGGGTCGAAGAGATCCGCTATCACACGATGCTCCACGAGGATCTGAAGCGGCTCTACGACGGCTTTCCGAAGGCCGCGCACGCGATGGCCGTCTGTTCGGCAATCGTCAGTGCGCTTTCGACCTTCTACCCGATGGATCTCGACCCGATCGACGACGACCAGGTTCGGCTCTCCACCGAGCGGCTCATCGCCAAGCTTCCGACGATCACGGCTTATTCCTACAAACACCTGATGGGCCAGCCCTTCCTCTATCCAGACAACCGGCTTTCCTACGTCGGGAACTTCATGCGCATGATGTTCGCGACGCCGTGCGAGGTGTACGACGTCGATCCTGTCGTCGAGAGGACGCTCGATCTGCTGCTGATGCTGCACGCCGATCACGGCCAGAACTGCTCGACGAGCACGGTTCGGCTGGTCGGAAGCTCCAGGGCGAATGTCTTTGCGAGCATTTCGGCTGCGATCAACGCACTCTGGGGTCCGCGGCACGGGGGCGCCAACCAGGACGTGATTCGCATGCTCTGGGCGATCGAAAAGGAGGGCCTGAGCGCGAGACAGTTCGTAGATCGGGCCAAGAGCCGAGATGACACCTCCCGTCTGATGGGCTTTGGCCATCGCGTGTACAGGAACCACGACCCGCGGGCGCTGATCATCAAGAGCCACGCACATGAGGTGCTTCGGAGCCTGCGCCATACGAGCAAGCTGCTCGAGATTGCGATAGATCTCGAGCGAATCGCGCTCGAAGACGACTACTTCATCGAGCGCAAGCTCTTCCCCAACGTCGACTTCTACTCCGGCGTTATTTTCGAGGCGCTCTCGATCCCGATGAATCTGTTCACGGCGCTGTTCTCGATGGGCCGGCTGCCCGGCTGGATCGCTCAGTGGGTCGAGTACCACTCGGAGCCCGGAAACGCGATCGGCCGCCCGAGGCAGCTGTACATGGGCGCGAAGCACCGCCCATACGTTCCGATCGATCAGCGCTAGGCGGCGCGCGGGCCGGTGCGCCGGGGAGGGAGAGCGGGCGCGATGCGTCGGGCGCACTGGGGCGAGCGCGGGATCGGACTCGCCGAGGTGAAGCCGGGGCCGCTCCCTCGGGACTGGATCCGCTTGCGGATCGCGGCCTGCGGCATCTGTGGCAGCGATCTTCACTTCTACCGGCGCGACTTTCCGCCTCCCGCGATGGCGCCCGGACACGAAATGGTCGGCTACCCGATCGAGGCTGCGCCTGGCCTCGAGGACGGCCTCTACGCGGTCGAGCCGCTTCAGCGTTGCGGGCGCTGCGCGTTCTGCGCGGCCGGAACCTACAACCGCTGCCCAGAACTGCGTCTCTTCGGGCTGGCCGCCCACGGCGGCCTGGCGGACTTCGTCGACGTTCCGGCCTACACCGCGTTTCGGGTGGACCCGGAGCTTCCCCCCGTCGTCGCGTCGCTTGCGGAACCCCTCGCGGTCTGCGTGCACGCGACCGAACTGGCCCGGCTCGAGCCTTCGAGCCGCGTGCTCGTGCTCGGCGCGGGGACGATCGGATTGCTCTCCGGAATCCTCGCCCGGGACCGGGCCGACCGGGTCGCCGTGACGGCCCGGCACGCGCACCAGCGGGAAGCGGCCCGCCATTTCGGCCTCGAGGTCCTCGAAGAGAGCGAACTTCCCGCCTGGGCGGCGGAGCACGCGCCCGATGTGGTGCTCGAGACCGTGGGAGGCCGGGCCGACACGCTTCAGCAGGCCCTGGTCAGCTGCCAGGCAGGCGGCCGGATTGTGGTCGTGGGCGTGTTTGGCGGCAACCGGGAGATCAACGCGCTCGCACTGATGATGAAGGAAGTGACGCTGCTGGGCTCGAACATGTACGCGCGGGGCCCGCGTGGTTCGGACTTCGGGACCGCGGTATCGCTGCTTCCGCGGCTGCGCGAGGAACTGGCCCTGTTACAGACCCATCAGTACCCGCTCGAGGAACTCGGAAAGGCCTTCGAGACCGCGAACGACAAGCGGAGCGGCTCGATCAAGGTGACGCTGATACCGTAAACACGTCGCGGACCAGCCCGATCCGGTCCCCCGTGAAGGACCCGATGTAGAGGTCCCAATCGACCTGCAGTCCGACGGTGCCCGCCCCCATCGGTGCGCCCCGCTGGTCGACCAGCGTCTCGCGCTCGAGGGTCTCGGGGTCGATGGCAATGATCGAGAAGGGCGCGCCGCAGGTGCCTTGCTCCACCTCGCCGCACGCGATCGCGTCCGAGATCGAGAAGTTGTGCGACGCGACCAGGATGCGGCCGTCATCGGCCCAGGTCAGGTTGTCCGGGTGCGGCACGTCGACGTGTATCGGCTCCTCGGATCCATCCAGAGGGACGCGCACCAGCCGGTTCCCCAGCCAGGAAGCAAACCAGATGTATTTCCCGTCGGGAGACGCGACGATTCCGTTCGGGAAGCTCTCGTCGGTCCCCGGGACCTTGCGCCAGCCCCGCTCGGGCTTCCACTCGAGGACGTAGCCCGTATCGGCTCCCAGGAATCCCTTGAGCAGATTCCAGTAGGTTTGGCGCGGTCCGCCCGGCTCGTACATGTGGGTCAGCACGAAGCCCCCGTCGGGCAGGAGTGCCACGTCGTTCCCGAGTGTCCCCGGCGGTAACGGCACGCAGCCGCGCCAGTGCAAGCTCGGGGGCCTGACTGCCGGGACCGCCAACTCGAAGATCTCGACGGCTTCGCGGCCGCCGTGATTGACGACCAGCATGAGCGCGGTGTCACCGCTCGATATACGCAGGTCCAGGCCGTGGGGCGCGAAGGCCCGCAGGGGCGGCCCCGAACACTCGGGAGAGCCCCACTGGGGCCGGACCCGCTTGAGCCAGTCGCTCCTGCCGGTCGGCGGGAACAACTGAACGGCTGGACCGTCGGGGCGCTGGATCGCGATCAGCGAGCCGTGGTCCGCGTTCGGCTCGGAGCCCACGTACTGGCTCGCGATCAGCCACTGACGCCCCGGGGCGAGTGCCAGATCTTCCGGATTCTTGAGACCGCAGATCGGCTCGATCCCGGCCGCCGGGCTGCAATCCGTGATCGGCGGTTCCGTGCCGCACGCTGCCAAAAGCGAGAGCGCGGCTGCTACCCAGAAGGACCGTTGCATGCTGCGGGGATGATAGCGAAGCCTCGGGGTCAGCAGTGCCTCCTGATATGCTCCGGCCGTGGCAAAGGCCGGCCCGAATCCGCTCGAAGCCGATCGCATGAGCGGATACCTGGTTTTCCTGTTCCTGCTGCTCTCGAGCGCGACGCTCTTCGAGGGCTTCGATTCCGGGATGCTGAGCTTCGCGGCGCCGGAAACGCGGGCGACCCTCGACATTGATCTGGAGCAGTGGGGCTTCATCAACGGCTTCACGCGGCTCGGCATGATGGGGTCGTTTCTGTTTCTGCTCACGGCCGACCGCCTGGGTCGCCGCCAGGTGATGCTGATCACGATCGTCGGATTCACGGTCGCCAACGGGCTGACCGCGTTCGTCACGGACAAGTACCAGTTTGCGCTGCTGCAGTTCGCCGCGCGGCTCTTCCTGACCGCGGAGTATTCGCTTGCCGTGATCATGATCGGCGAAGAATTTCCGTCGCGCATGCGGGGTGCGGCGATCGCGATCCTCACGAGCCTGGCCACCGTGGGCGTGATGCTGATCGCCAAGGTACAGCCCTACCTGCTGCTCTCCGAGGGCAGCCCCGGAAACTGGCTTCACGACTTTTCAGCAGGCATCGTCGCGACGGGCCAGGGGCTGGTCGGACTGGAGGCTGACGGCGCGAACTGGCGCGCGCTCTACCTCCTCGGCCTGTTCCCGCTCGTGGTCGTGTTCGGACTGCGCATGGGCATGCGGGAGACCCGGCGTTTCCAGGCGGTCCAGCTGGAGGGCGAGGAGACCGGCGGGGCCGCCTCGGTCCTGCGTGCCGGTATCCGGTCGTTTCGCGTGGTCTGGGGTCCCCGGTACCGGCGGCGAACCGCGATCGTGACCCTGCTCTGGAACTGTGTTCACCTCGTGACGGCGCCCTCGGTGGTGTACTGGGTGATCTTCGCGCGCGAGGACCTGGGCCTCACGGCCTTCCAGGTCGGAGACATCGTCTTCTGGGGCTACGGCGGCGGCGTTGCCGGTCACTTCGTCGCCGGCTACCTGATCGAGCGGCTCGGGCGCAAGTGGACGTGTTCGGGTTTCTACTTTCTGGCGGCGTTCTCTATCTATCAGCTCTACCACGTGCCCAGCCTGAGCGGCCAGTACGTTTGGATGATCGGCACCGTGTTCTCGTTCGGGGCGGCGATGACGGCCACGCATGTGTACGCGTCTGAGCTCTTTCCGACCGAGATCCGGGCGACGGGCTACGGCTGGACCACCAACCTGCTGGGGCGGATCACCGAGGTGGTAACGCCGGTCCTGATCGGGGCCCTGATCGTGCCGCTGGGCGGCATTCCGAACGCGATCGCCGTGGTGGCGATCGGTCCGGTCGTGGGGGGTCTGCTGGTGCTCGCGTTTGCACCCGAGACGCGGGGGCTGACCCTGGAACAGATCCAGGAGCAGCTTTCGCCGGGAGCGGAACCAACTCCGCGGGATCGCGCGCGCGATCCTGAATGAAGTCGGAGCCGTGCACATGCTGGCGTGCGGGCTGGTCGCCGCGAAGCGTGCTGCCGCGTGTTCTGCACCGGTGCAAGGCGGCGTTTGTGACACAATGCGCGCATGGAGGAACTCGCGGCGCGGATCGCGCGCTACGTCGGCCGGTGCATTCCCGACGCCGACGAGGTCGAGGTCAAGGAACTGGAGCGCATCCACGGTGGTGCCTCGCGCGAAACCTACCGGCTCCGGGTCACCTTCCGGCAGGCCGGCTCCTCTCAGCAGCGTCGCCTGATTCTGAGGCGCGACCCGGCCGGCAGCCTGATCGAGACCGACCGCGCGACCGAGTATCGGGCCTACCAGGCATTTTATGGTACCAGCGTGCCCGTTCCCGAGCCGCTCTGGCTCGAGGAGAGCGGGGAGTGGCTCGAGCGTCCCTTCTTCGTGATGGAAGAAATTCAGAACTGCGAGGCGAGCCCGGCCGCGCTGCTCTTGCCTCCCTACGCCGAACATCTCGAGCGGATTGGCGAGCAGAAGTGGCGGATCCTCGGAGAGATCGCAGCTGCGGACCCGGTGGCCCTGGGGCTCTGCACGACCAGCCAGTTGCCCGCCGCGGAGTCCTGCTGGGAACGGGAACTCGGACACTGGGAGCAGGTGATCGACGAAGATGAGTTGTGCCCGCAGCCGATTGCGCGCGGCGCGATCCGCTGGCTGCGGCGGAACCCGCCGGCCGCGGCCGCGAAGCTCTGTGTGGTGCACGGCGACTACCGCACCGGGAATTTCCTGGTGGCCGCCGACGCCGAGATTCGCGGAATTCTCGACTGGGAGATGACGCATCTGGGCGATCCGCTGGAGGACCTGGCCTGGTCGATCAACCGCATCTGGTGTTGGGCGCGAGACGACCGGGTGGGCGGTCTGCTGTCGCGCGAGCGGGCGATCGCGATCTGGGAGGAGGCCAGCGGCCTCCGCGCGGAACCCGCGGCCCTGCGCTGGTGGGAACTCTTCGCGAGCGTGAAGGCCTCTGCGATCTGGATCTCGAGCGGCCGCGAAATTTCCGACGCAAAGAGCAAGGATCCGGTGCTGGCCTTCACTGCCTGGTGGCTGCCGAATGCACAGGATCGGGTGACGCTCGAGACGCTGGGGCGGTTCTCGTGAAACCTGATGTCGATCGCGTGCTTCAGCTGCTGTCGGAGACGCTGATGTTCGACCTGGCGCCGAAGCTTCAGGATGGCTACGCGCAGAGCACGGCGCAGATCACGGCGATGTTGCTCACTGCAGCCACGGAGGAGTGGGACCGTGGGGCGCAGCGGCGCTTCGACGAGAACGCGGCCATTCGCGCACTCTTTCGCGAGGCGCTCGGCGTGGTGGGGAAGCCGGCACTGCGCAGCGATCTCGAAGCCAGCTTGAAGCCCTCCGACGCGAACATTCGGATCTCTGCGCTGGAGAGAGAGAACAACGAGCTGAGGCGCGTTCTGATTCAGCTTCACGCGCACGTCGAGGAACTCGAAGGGGAGGCTGCGCGGAGTCTCGAAGACGGAATCTGGGCGGAGCTGCTCGAATCGACCGTACGGCGCAAGATCTCGATCGCGCCGTTCTAGGAGAGGAAGCATGAGAAACAACGTCGGCATGATCCTGAGCAAACGGGCGCACCTTTCGCCCGAACTCGAGGGGTACGTCGGGGTGGAGACGGGTCGCAGGTTCAGCTACGCCGAGCTGAACGAACGCTCCAACCGTGTGGCCAATGCGCTTCGGGAACTCGGCGTGAAGAAGGGGGACCGCGTCGCGTTCTTGCTCATGAATTCGGTCGAGTTTTTCGAGTCCTTCTTTGCCGTCGCGAAGATCGGAGCCATCAACGTGCCGCTCAACTGGCGGCTGGTGCCGGACGAACTTGCGTTCATCCTGAAAGACAGCGGGGCGACCGCGCTGCTCTACGGCGAGGAATTCGCGGACGCCGTCCTCGATCTGCACGGGCGCGGCGCCGAGGGCACCGACATTTCGAAGTGGATCCACGTCGGAGAGGATGAGGCGCGGGGTGAGTTCTCGAAGTCCTATTCGGAACTCACCGACGCCGCCTCCACGGACGAGCCCGAGATCGAGGGCGAGGACGAGGACGAGCTCTACATCATGTACACCTCGGGCACGACGGGACTCCCGAAGGGGGCCGTCCACACGCACGAGACCGCGATCTGGGCCTGTCACACGATGGTCGCCACGGCCGACATGCGTTACCGCGACCGCTACATCGTCGCGCTGCCGATGTTCCACGTCGGTGCGCTGACTCCGCTCACCGGGAACGTCCACCGGGGAGTCACGAACTGCGTAATGCGGGCTTTCGATCCGGCTCTCACCTGGAAGACGATCGAGAGCGAGCGGGTCACGGTCATGCTCGCGGTTCCCGCCATGCTGAACTTCATGCTGCAGGTGCCCGAGCAGAACCGGGGTGACTACTCCACGCTGCGATGGTGCATGAGTGGGGCGGCACCGGTGCCGGTCTCGCTGATCGAGACCTATGCGAAACTCGGCATCGAGATTCACCAGGTCTACGGCCTGACCGAGAGCTGCGGGCCCGCCTGCCTGATCAGCCCCGAGCAGGCGATCGCCAAGGCCGGTTCGACCGGAAAGGCCTTCTTCCATACCTCGGTCCGGGTCGTAAACGACCAGGGCGAGGACTGCGAGCCCGGCGAGATGGGAGAGGTGATCATCGCGGGCAAGCACATCATGAAGGAGTACTGGAACCGCCCCGGGGAGACGGCCGATACGATCCGGGATGGCTGGCTCTACTCGGGCGACCTGGCTTCGATCGACAAGGAAGGCTTCGTCTACATTCAGGACCGCATCAAGGACATGATCATTTCGGGCGGCGAGAACGTCTACCCGGCCGAGATCGAGAACGTGCTGCTCCAGCACCCGAAGCTGGCGGACGCAGCCGTGATCGGACAGCCGAGTGCGCGCTGGGGCGAGTCGCCGGTGGCCGTGGTGGTCCGCTCGGAAGAGGTCGAGCCGGCCGCGATCCTCGAGTACTGCAGCGGCAAGCTGGCGCGCTTCAAGCTGCCGAAAACCGTCGAGTTCGTGGACGAGATCCCACGCAACCCGTCGGGCAAGATCCTGAAGCGGCTCCTGCGCGAGCAATTCCCCGGACCGGCTCCGGAGTAGTTCGGGGGTCCGGTCCCGCGGCCGGGCCGCGCCGCTCATCCTCCCTTGGCGGATTTTACCTTCGCGGCGAGCTTGGGTACGAACTCGAACAGATCCTGGACGACGCCCAGATCCGCGATCTCGAAGATCGGTGCGTCGGGGTCCTTGTTGATCGCCAGGATGTAGTTGGAACTCTTCATGCCGACCAGGTGCTGGATCGCGCCCGAGATTCCGACTGCGACGTAGAGCTTGGGCTGGACGAGCTGTCCGGAGCTTCCGACCTGGTATTCGTGTGGAAGCCAGCCAGCGTCGACGACCGGGCGCGAGGCTCCCATCTGGGCGCCGAGCGCGTCTACCAGGGGCTTGAGCACTGCGTCGAAGTTCTCGGGCTTGGCGAGTCCGCGACCGCCCGAGACGATGATCTCGGCCTTGCTCAGGTCGTGCCCGCCGGCCTCGGCCATCCGGATTTCCAGGAACTCCGAACGCGGCGGGGCGCTGTCGATCTCGAGCGGCTCGACGCTCCCGCCGTCGCTGCCCTCGTAGGCGGCGGTCGCACCCGGCTGTATCGTGGCGATCCGGGGAGACCCGGTGATCCGGAAGCGGCCGTTAAACTTGCCGTTGAACAGGCGACGCGTGAAGGCGAGTTCGTCGCCTTCGTTCTCGATGTCGAACACGTCCGTGATGATCCCGGCATCCAGCGCCGCCGCAACCTTCGGAGCCACGTCCCAGCCCGAAGGCGTGTTCGAGATCAGGACCAGGTCGGGGGCTTCGGCGCTGACGGCGCGCTGGATCGCGTCTGCCCAACCGTCGCTGCTGTAGTTCGCGAGCTTGGGCGAGTCGGCGAGCAGAACCTTGCCGCCACCCTGCTTCGCCAGGGTCTCGGCCTGGCCCGAGACCTCGCTTCCGATCACGAGCGAGACGAGTTCGCCTCCGAGCTTTCTTGCCAGCGCGACGAGTTCGAGGGTCGCCTCGCGCAGGGCGCCATTCTGGATCTCCGCGACGATGAGTGTCCTGGCCATTGAACCTCTCCGATTCCGTTCCGTGTGGGCTGCGAACTCCGGCTAAAGGAGCCCGAGTTCCTTGATCTTGGTGACAACCTGGGTCGCGATCTCGTCGATCGAACCCTCGACGATCTCGGCGCCCTTTCCCCTCGGGGGCAGGAAGATCTTTTCGAGTGTGACCTTGGGCGCGACGTCGGACGCCTGCAGTCCCAGATCGGCCAGGCTCTTGGTTTCGAGGGGCTTCTTCTTCGCCTGCATGATCCCCTTGAGGGAGGCATAGCGGACGTCGTTCATGCCCGTCTGGATCGAGAGCAGGCAGGGGCGTGGCAACTTCACGACCTCGAGCGCCCCGCCCTCGAGTTCACGCTCCGCGACGATGTCGCCGTTCTGCTGCGTTTCCTTCACCACCGCTGTGACATGCGGCAGCTGGGTCAGCTCCGCCAGCATCGGGGGTGTGAGCGAGTAATTCGTGTCGTCCGCCATCAGTCCGGTGAGGATCAGGTCTGGCTGTTCCGCCTTCGCGACCGCCGCCAGCGCCTTGGCGATTCCGAGCGAATCGGTACCGGCGAGGGCGTCGTCCCAGACCAGGATCGCCCGGTCTGCTCCCATGCCGAGCGCCGTGCGCAGCGCCTGAATCGCGCGATCCGGTCCGATCGACAGAATCACGACCTCGGCCTCGCCGGCGTCCTTGATCCGGAGCGCCTCTTCGAGCGCGTAGGTATCGTAGGCGTTGATCTCAAACTTGATGCTCTCGTCCTGGATCCAGGTCTCGTCGGAACTGATCTCCAGGCGGGCATCTTTGTGGGGCACCTGCTTGACGCAGACGAGGATCTTCATGTGCAGCGGTCTCCGTTGAAGTTAGGCGCAGCCGCGCCGGCGGGGGGACATCGCGGGCCGCACCATACGACACCGGGGCCCGGCCTTCAACGGGTGCGCCTGCGCGGCGCAGAGGCCGGGCCGTGCCCGGCCGCGCCTAGTACCCCATCAGCTCGCGCCACATTTCCTCAGTCGGAACGCGCAAATACGGGTTGGTGGCCAGTTCCTGCCCGATCGTGCTCTGGGACTCTTCGGAATAGTGGTGACCCGGGTACAGTACCGTCTGTTCCGGCAGCCCGGCGAGTTGCCGCAGACTCTGGTGGAGCTGGGCCGGATCCGATCCGGGCAGGTCTACGCGCCCGCAGCTGCGGACGAAGAGCGTGTCACCCGAGACGAGCGCGTTCCGCGCCAGGAAGCACTGAGAGCCGGGCGTATGGCCGGGCGTGTGCAGGAAGCGGATCTCGACATCCCCGAGCGTGAGCGCGTCCTCGGAGTCGACCCGTTCGAGGTCCGACTCGGAAACGCCCGTGACCTTCCGGAGCCCGTCGGCCTCGTGCTTGTTGATGTAGATCTTGACCCCCTTGCGTTCGAGCAGCGCCGCCACGCCCTCGATCTCCTGGCCCATCATGTGGCCACCGCAGTGGTCGGGGTGGTAGTGGGTGACCAGTACGGCCTTGAGCGTGAGCCCCTTCTCATCGATGCGTTCGAGCAGCGGGTCGATCGCCCAGGCGGGGTCGACCAGGGCGACTTCGCGGGTTCGCTTGGATCCGACGAGATACACGAAATTCTGCATCGGGCCGCAGAGCAGCTGCTCGATGTAGAGGTCGTCCTGCGTTTCCACACTATCCTCCAGCCGAAAGCTCGCCGGGGTCCCAGGGTAGCCGGAGCGGGGCGGCGGAGGCCAGCAGCGCTGAGCCGCCGCCCGCCTAGCCCACCGAACGCAATAGCTCCAGCAGGGGCTCCCGCTGCATGAAGCCCCGTGCACGTGGCCACTGGAGCGTCTGCCCGTTCGGATCGATGAAGACGAGTGCGGGCAACCCGGTGACGCCGAAGCGCGTCAGGAGTTCCTGGGTTCCGGGATCGAGCTTCGTCGCATCGACGCGCACGATCACGAAGCGTTCCAACTCCGCTGCAATTTCGGGGGCGCGCAGGCTGTGGCGGTCGAGGCGTTTGCAGATCGAGCACCAGTCTGCGTGAAAGCTGATCAGCGCCGGGCGCGCGCTGCGGCGGGCGGCGGCCAGCGCCGCGTCCAGATCGGTCTGCCAGTCGAGTGGCGGGCCCGCGCTCGGCCACGGGAGATCGCCGAGCGAGAGCGCAAAGGCCGCGGCCAGAACCCAGAGGAGTCGGCTCCGAGGCAGACGGCGACCGGCCGCCATCACTCGATGACGCTGTGGATGAAGCTGTCGACCCTCTCCAGGATCTCGGCCTGGATCTCCTCGGGTGTACGCTGGCTCGCCCGTACGAGTTCCATTGCGTGGTTGGCGTCCTGGATCACGTGCAGCTTCGTGGGAGCACCGATCTTGCGCAGCAGTTCCTGCAGGCGCTCGATCCTGCAGGTCGGGTCGCGCGTTCCCTGCACGAAGAGCATGGGACAGATGATCCGGTACACGGCACCCGGCTTCTGCTGCCCGGGCTTGCCCGACGGGTGGAGCGGAAAGCTCAGCAGCACCAGGCCGTCCGCCTTGACCCCCTGTGCCACGACCTGGCTCGCGACCCGGCCGCCGAGGCCGATGCCGATCAGAACCAGGTGGGCGGGCGTCTCCTCGGCTCCGCGCAGCAGCTGCTTCAGCGCCGCCCGGTAGCTGCGCTCCAGCATCGGCAGCGGGTCTGGCCGCTTCTTCCCGGCCTCGACGTAGGGAAAGTTGAAGCGCAGGCACAGGTAGCCGCGTTCGGCCAGACGTTGGTGCAGCACCTTGACGAGCTCGCCGTCCATCGAATCCCCGACGTCATGCGAGATGACGACGCCCACGCGGCGTCCCGTAGGCCACCACTGGGGCACCCCGACGACGGCTGAGACCTTCCCGGCCTCTCCCACCGGGATCTCTACGGCGTCGAAGCGTGCCGATGGCTCCTTGGGGGCAGTTCTCTCCACGGCGGCTTCCTTATACCATACGGCCGGTGTCCGGCCTGTTTCTCGTCGGAGCGCTGCCGCTGGCGGCCGTCGCCTGAAATGCTCAGACGATCGGCTTCTTGGGGTCTGGAGCTCGCCGGAGCATGCCCCTGCCGAGGAGATTGCGCCCGAGCGCCTGGCGGAGCGGAAGCTCGAATACCGGCCTGGAGCTGGACGAGGTCGCTTCGGTGTACCACGGGAGTGATCCCGGCTCACGCGGTCGGAAGCTCGAAGAGTCTGCCCGGATCAGTGGCCGGGAGCGAGCAGCTCTGGCCTCTGCAGAGCCAGGCAGTAGGACGTCCCTCGAGGGGTTCACGGGCCTCCAGCCATGCCGGGTCGAGCCAGCCGGGCGCCGTCTCGCGGCCCGTCGCGACCACGGCGGCGTCGGGGCCGAGCCGGGCCCGAGCGCGCTGCGCGAGTGCCTGCGCTGGCTCGGATTCGGGGTCGCCCAGGATCAAGCACAACGACGGTGAAGTCTCGTGGAGCGCCGCGGCACGCAACAGCGTCGGAAAACGCACGGGCTGTCGGGTGGCTTCCGGGCCCTCCCGCGCGAGCCCGGCCGCGGCCACGCTCGCAAAGTCGCTGCGGCCCGTCAGGGAAGCGAGTCGAACCAGTCCGAGCAGCGCGAGACCGGACGAGGCCGGGGTCGCGCCGTCCGGGTCGCTTCGGGGACGCAGGGGAAGGTCCTGGCTGTCGGCCGGGGCGAAGAAGAGTTCTCCGGTTTCGGTCGTGTAGAAGCGCTCCAGGATCGCCTCTGCGATCCGGATCGCGGCCTGCGCGTAGTGTTCCTTCCCGCTTGCGCGGTAGAGGTCGAGCAGGCCCGCGAGCATTCCGGCGTGGTCGTCGAGAAAGCCCGGAACCCGGCCCGCGCTTCCGTCGTAGATGCGCAGCAGTCCGGACCCGGGCGCAGCGAGCTTCTCGAGCACGAAGTCGGCCGAACGCTCTGCGAGCCCGATCCAGTCGCGTCTCTCGAAAACGGCGCCCGCGGTGGCGAGACCCCCGATCGCGTAGCCGGTCCAGGCCGTGATGCGCTTGCGGTCGGTGGCCGGGCGCACGCGCCGGCCGCGCGCCTCGAGCAGCTCGGCGCGCGCGCTGGCAAAACGGGGGCGGTCTCCGGCCAGCCCATGCGCAAGCACGCTCTTGCCGGTCCCCTCGAAATTCCCGCCGGGGGTCACCCCGTAGGCGAGACAGAATTCCCGCCCGCGCTGCTCTCCCAGCACGGCTACGATCTCGTCCGGAGACCAGACGTAGAAGCTTCCCTCCCGGCCTTCGCTGTCGGCATCGAGACTCGCGAAGGGGCCTCCGTCATCTCCCAGGGATTCGCGTTCGAGCCAGGCGATCGTCTCTGCAACAGGCCACTCGAGCCCCGGATCCCGGGTCTGCCGGTAGGTCTCCGCGTAGCATCTGAGCAGCTGGCCCTGGTCGTAGAGCATCTTCTCGAAGTGCGGTACGGCCCAGCGGGCATCGGTGCTGTAGCGGTGAAAGCCGCCGCCGAGCTGGTCGAAGATCCCGCCGCGCGCCATGCGCCGGAGCGTCAGCAGCACCTGATCGAGCGTTCCGGCCGGCGCGACGCCGAGTTCCTGGGCGAGCAGCAGCGCATCCAGGTTGGTCGGCGTGGGAAACTTCGGGGCGTCTCCGAAGCCGCCGTGTTCCCGGTCCGCGCTTCTGAGCAGCGCGACGCAGAGCTGGTGGAGATCCTGAGCGCCGGCCGTCGCGCCGGATTCCGGGCCGGGACGCGCCGTGAGCGCCTCGAGGATCTGGGATGCGTTCGCCTCGACCCGTTCGGGGTCCTCGCGGAAGACGCGCGCGATCCGAGTTACGAGTTCCCGCCAGGAAGGGCGCCCGTGGGCGCGGTCTGGCGGGAAGTAGGTGCCGCCGAAGAAGGGGCGCCCGTCGGGGGTGCAGAAGACGTTGAGGGGCCAGCCGCCGGAGCCCGTGAGCCGGACGACCGACTCCATGTAGATCTGATCGACGTCGGGGCGCTCCTCGCGGTCGACCTTGATCGAGACCAGTTCCTGGTTCATGAGCGCTGCGGTCTCGAGATCCGCGAAGGATTCGTGTTCCATCACGTGGCACCAGTGGCAGGAGGCGTAGCCGATCGAGACCAGGACCGGGCGCTGTTCGCGGCGCGCCCGTTCCCAGGGCTCGGGGCTCCAGGGATACCAGTCCACGGGATTGTCGCGGTGCTGGCGAAGGTATGCGCTGGTCTCGTCCGCGAGTCGGTTCGACACGTTCAGCTCAGGTCGGGCGGTGTGACCGCCTCGAGCCAGGCGCGGTAGTCGCCCGAGAAGCCGACCCGCCGCTGTTGCGCTCGAACCCGGTCCAGCAGCTTTCGCGAAGCGTCTTCCGAAAGCGGTTCGAGTTCTTTGACCTCGTCGCTGAGGCGCAGGTACTTCTCGATCATGTGGTTGCCCACCGCGCGCGCGTGCTTGCGCGATGCGACGATGTTGCCCTTGCCGGTGACGACGTTTCCCATGCTGAACAAGCTCGGATAGTCGTCCAGAAGCCCGAGCTCCCGGTCCTTGAATGCGTAGAGTTCACCCTTCTGCGCGATTCCGGCGAGCGGCTCGGGAACGCTCCCGATCGAACTCACGATGGCAGGAGCACGGACCTCGAAGGTCTCGTCTCCGATCTGGACACGCCCGTTCTCGACCCGGGTGCGCGCGAAACGAAGTCCGACGAGCTGGTCGCCTTCTGCGATCAGGCCGACCGGCGCGCAGAGCGGCTGGACCTCGAACAGGTACTTCTCCTGTGCCTTCTTGAGTAGACGTTGGCGGGCATTCGCGATCTTCTCTCGCACCTTGTCGTTCGCGGCTTCGGGGAACTCGACCAGCGGCATGTCCTCGGGCCGCCGGCGGTAGAAGAGCGTGCAGCTCCGGATCTCGAGATCCGGCCAGCTGAGACCGTGCTGCGCGAGTTGTTTCGGAATTCCCTTGACCTCGAGTTCAGCCAGATTCTGGTCGATGCCGCGCTCCTGAAGGGCCCGGAGCGTGAGTTCCAGTTGGATCGCCTTGACGATGTCGATCGAGGCGAGCCCTCCGCCGATGACGGCCATCCCCTCGAAGAGTTCGTAGCGTTCTCCCTGGTAGTCGCGCTCGCGGAAGTGATTGAACCAGTAGATGAAGGGGTTCTGGTAGATGAGTCCGCGCCCGACGAACGCGTCCGCACCCTCGATCGGGAGCGGGCGATCGCTCCAGGCCCCGTTCGCGAGCACGACCGCATGAAAGCCCCACTCGTCGGTCAACGCTCGGAGCTCCAGGTCCCGGCCGATCTTGGTCTGCGGCACGAACGCGACGTTTTCGTTCTCTAGCTTGGTGTCGATCGCCCGATACTCCTTCTGACGCAGGTTGGTGTGCCAGCGCGGGAGGCCGTCTTCGATCTTGCCGTAGGGCCTCGCGTTCTGCTCGAAGACCACGGACAGGATCCCGTTCGCGGAGAAGATGCCGGCCGCTTCTGCGCCTGCGGTCGCGCCTCCGATGACGGCGATGGCGTACGGATGGAAGCTCACGCCGGGATTCTAGCTCAGCGCCGCGGCCGCTCTGCTAGCCTGCGGGCGATGGATCGAGCCGACCCCGAGCGCGCGCGGGTGCGCCCTGCGTCGCGCACGATCGTGGCCTCGGCCTACGGCGTGGAGCCCAGCAGGCTGGCTGCGCAGGTGGTCGAATTTGGCCGCCGCGAACGACTGGTCCGCGCCGGCCGGATCTTCTTCCCGCTGCTGGGCGGGGCGCTGCTCACGCTGCCGATCCCGGCGCTCCATCTCGCGAGCGTGCCCGCTTTCCTGCTCGCGGCCCTGCTGCTGGGGATCCGGAGGCTCCGGGAGCGCTCGCGGGTCGAGCGGCTGGAGGGCCCCTGCCCGGCCTGTGGAGGGGAGCCCGACTGGCCCTCGGGGTCGCTGCGTTTCCCGCTCACCCGGCCCTGCGCGGAATGCGGAGAATTCGTCACGCTGGAACCCGAGCGAGGCGCTAGAATCGCGCGCGATGAGAGACTGGACGGTTCGCGATAGCACCGAACTCTACGGCATCGGCCACTGGGGCAGCCCGTACTTCTCGATCGGGGACGAGGGGCAGGTGCAGGTGCACCCGCACGCGGATGGGGGGCCGGCGCTCGATCTGCACGGCCTGGTCCAGGACATCCGCCGCAGGGGATTGCGCACGCCGCTGCTGATCCGCTTCTCCGAGATTCTGGCGAGCCGGGTGCGCGAACTCGCGGGCTGCTTCGAACGCGCGATCCAGGACTACGCCTACCAGGGCCGCTATCGCGGGGTCTATCCGGTCAAGGTCAATCAGCAACGGCGCGTGGTGGAGGAGTTGGTCGAGTTCGGCCGGCCCTACGGCCTGGGACTGGAAGTGGGGAGCAAGCCCGAGCTGCTGATTGCGCTGGCCCACCTCGATACTCCCGAAGCCCCCATCATCTGCAACGGCTACAAGGACCGGGGTTACATCGAGACCGTGCTGCTGGCGCAGCGGCTGGGCCGCTACCCCATCATCGTCCTCGACCGTCCGAACGAACTCGACCGCATCATCAAGATCTCGACCGAGCTCGGAATCCGCCCGCACATCGGCGTGCGTGCGAAGCTCTCGAGCCGCGGCGCTGGCCGGTGGGCCGACTCGTCGGGCAACCGCTCCAAGTTCGGGTTGGCGGCCTCCGAGATCGTGGCTGCGGTCGAACGCCTCCGGGCCGACGACATGCTCGACTGCCTGGAGTTGCTCCACTTCCACATCGGCTCGCAGATCACGGCGATCCGGTCTCACAAGGAGGCCCTCGGCGAGGCCAGCCGGATCCTGGTCGGCCTTCACGAACTCGGTGCGCGGGTCCGGATCTTCGACGTCGGAGGTGGCCTGGGCGTCGATTACGATGGTTCTCAGACCAGTCTGCACTCCTCGATGAACTACAACACGCAGGAGTACGCGCACGACGTGGTCGCGGCGGTTCAGGAGGCCTGCAACGAGCGCGGGATCCCGCATCCCGACATCGTGACCGAGGCCGGGAGGGCGCTCGTGGCTCACCACTCCGTACTGGTGTTCGATGTACTCGGGGTCGAAAGGGTCGCCCGGCTGGCCGATGTGCCCGCGCGGCAAGAGACAGACCATCGCGTTCTTTCGGAACTGCACGAGGTTTACGCTCAGATTTCGCAGGAGAACGCACTCGA
>SPKZ01015162.1_pt1 | contig 39519 bp, 39 predicted proteins | sample 2456571 | NCBI WGS metagenome assembly SPKZ01 (sample SAMN11192286, study PRJNA482655) | marine metagenome | biome: ENVO:00000447; feature: ENVO:00000244|ENVO:00000211|ENVO:00000569|ENVO:00002023; material: ENVO:00002151; isolation source: ocean water from marine abyssalpelagic zone ...
CAAATACCTAAGTAAGGTACTTTATTTATCCGAGCATATTGCGCCGCTAAAATTTTACCTTCAACGCCACGCACACCAAAACCGCCGGGGACTAATATCGCATCAAGTTCAGCTAAAATTTCAACACCTTTGACTTCTACATCTTGCGAATCAATGTATTTAATATTTACGGTGAGTTGGTTTTTAAGGCCTGCGTGTTTTAATGCTTCATTCACTGATTTGTACGCATCGGGTAATTCAGTATATTTACCAACCATACCAATGTTCACTTCACCTTTAGGGTTTGCTTCATGGTAAAGTACTTCTTCCCATTCAGTTAAGTCAGCTTCGGGAACATCTAAACCAAAACGCTTAACAACGAGCTCATCTGTGCCCTGTGATTTCAACAAGGCTGGAATCTTATAAATACTGTCAACATCCGGCATTGATACCACAGCTTTTGATTCAACATTAGTAAATAATGAAATTTTAGCGCGCTCATTATTTGGGATAGTCCGATCAGAGCGACATACAAGAATATCAGGAAAAATACCAATTGAGCGTAAGTCTTTCACTGAATGCTGCGTTGGTTTGGTTTTAATTTCACCAGAAGCCGCTAGATAAGGAACTAAGGTTAGGTGCATAAACATAGCGCGCTCACGCCCTACTTCTGTACCTAACTGACGAATTGCTTCTAAGAAAGGCTGTGATTCCATATCGCCAACCGTACCGCCAATTTCAACCATGGCGATATCATAACCTTCAGCACCTTCAATAATACGACGTTTAATATCATTAGTGATATGAGGAATAACTTGGATTGTAGCGCCTAAGAATTCACCTCTACGCTCTTGTGCTAAAACATCTTGGTAAATCCGACCCGTAGTAAAATTGTTACGCTTAGTCATTTTGGTGCGAATAAAACGCTCATAATGACCTAAATCTAAATCGGTTTCTGCACCATCTTCGGTAACAAATACTTCACCATGTTGAATTGGACTCATGGTGCCTGGATCGACATTAATGTATGGGTCAAGTTTCAACATGGTTACTTTTAAACCACGCGCTTCAAGAATTGCCGCCAAAGAAGCTGCGGCAATACCTTTACCAAGAGACGAAACTACGCCGCCAGTAACAAAAATATATCTAGTTGTCATGTCTACACCGATGTAAGGGAATTTAGAAGTTTTGTGCTTTATTTATCATAGCTAGGTTAGCTTTTTACTCATAGTTTTCGGTCATTTCATTCAATAAGCTTAGCTTAAAATGAACTAAAACACCGACGATAAACTAGAGCTAAACGAATAAAGCAGGACCGGAAAACATTATACTTAAAAGCAAGACTAACAACAATAACAACACGCTATTCAAAGTTAAAAATAACCATATTTTTGTTGATGATAAATGGTTATGATCATGTGCTAATTAATTACCTAGCTAACCATATGACAACATCACTAAAAAAAGCTTTAACCGCCATAGACAACATTAACCAAGCCGACAGTAATACCACTCTGGTTGATGGTGTCGAACACCCTAAAGAATTGATATATGGTCAACGGATGAGCCAATGTTTAGCGCAACACTGGGATGATGCCAGTGAATTATTACAAATAGCCGTTCGCGCTCAACATATTAAGCGCTGGCATCTACAACGTAGTGAATTTGATCAAGGTAAAGCTGGCTATTATCAATGGCGCATTGCCTTAGGGAAATTCCATGGCGAGCTGGCAGCATCTATTATGCTTGAATGTGGTTACACCGCTGAACAAGCCGAGCAAACAGCGAGCATCATACGTAAAGACTTAATTCGTCAAGGAAAAGCAAAAAAAAATGATGATAGCCAAACCTTGGAAGATGTTGCCTGTTTAGTTTTTCTTGAGCACTACTTTGATGAATTTTCCGCTCAATATATTACTGCTAATAACGAAGAGAAAATTATTCGTATCGTAAAACTAACTTGGAAAAAGATGTCCGAACGAGGCCATGAAATTGCTTTAACACTACCATTACCCGAACATTTAGCGGCTTTAGTGGGGAAGGCTTTAGCGCTTTAAACATAATTGCTTTAATAGCAATTCATATAAGAATATGAGCACTAAGTGATAAGAACCATATTGACTTACTATAAAGTCAATAACGGCGCATAAACTTATACCAAGCTGACTAATGAGTCCGCTAACACTACGGTATCGTTAATTATTTACTTATTGGTAAACGCCATAAAAATATAAAAGGCCCAATAACAAGGGAAAAAACTAACACTGTTAGCACCACATTGTTCAATAAATAGGATGACCAAACAACAGAGAGAATTATAGTAAGCAAAGCGATTCGTTTAGCTTTACGAGGAATACAGCGATGTTGTTGCCATTCATAAATTAACGGACCAAAGGTTTTATTCGCGAGTAATTTTTTTTGCATACGCGGTGAAGATTTAGCAAAACAAGCAGCAGCAACAAGTAAAAATGGCGTAGTTGGCAATATTGGTAGGATAACCCCTAAAATGGCTAAGCCGACAAAAATCAGGCCAATAATTTTTAAGAAAAACTTTTTAGTTTTGCTTTGCACCTGCGGTGAAACTGGACATTGACTGATGTCTAAATTTAACTTTATCTCTGGCTTTTCATTAATGATTTTTTCCATTGCAGCTATCCTTGTGACATTTTAACCTTAATTTTAACTTTATTGTTAGTATCTCTACTTTTTCGAATAAGGGTATTATCAGTCTCTAACTTGTCCTGCTGTACCAGTGATTTAGCCAGTCTGTCATAAAGTAGTACATTTACTGAGGCCGCCAAATTCATACAACCAACGGTAGGTACATAAACCACATCATCAGCTTGATCAATCATCGCTTGGCTGATAGTGCCGTCTTCAGGTCCAAAAATATACAAGGCTTGCTCTGGATGCTGAAAATGAGGCAGCGGTGTCGCTCCTTCGACTAAATCTACACAAATAATCTTAGTAGATTCTGGCAACTTTTCCAGTTGTTGTTTAATACTTGACTGTTTTAACTGTAAAAAGTCTTCTACCCCAATAAGCGGAATTTTATCACTCGCCTGTTGCGTATCAGTATTATGTTTTGAACCACTAAACTTTGCCGCATGCGCATAACGACGGCCAGTGTAAACTACTTGATCAACACTGTAGCACCCCGCTGCTCGCATCACTGCGCCAACATTACTAGGGCTTTTAGGGTTAGTTAAGCCAATAGTCACATGACTGTTTTTTGCTAATAAACGCTTGCCTAAGGCAATAGTTGATAATAAAAGTTTTGCCATTATTTTTGCTCTTGTGCTTTAACTTGTCGCCAATATTGTTCTAACTGTTCAAGGTTATGCTTTGAGAAATCATTGCCTGACTCTCTAACTTGTGCCTCAACACCATGAAAGCGTTTAGTGAATTTTTGATTTGCTTGGCGCAGCAAGGTTTCAGGATCTTGCTTAGCGTGACGACATAAGTTCACCACAGCAAACATTAAATCGCCAAGCTCTTCACCCAATGCAGCTTTATTAATTTTTTTTGCTTCTAGCTCTTCTTTAACTTCAAGTACTTCTTCTTCTATTTTAGCAAAAACATCGTTAATATCATGCCAATCAAAACCAACATGAGCACAACGCTTTTGAATTTTTGCCGCTTGTGATAATGCCGGTAAATTTTTAGGTATATCAGCCAAAACACTTATACTGGTTACGTTATTTTTTTGCGTTTGCTTTGACGCTCTTTCTTTAGCTTTTTCATTTTCCCAATTCGCTTTTATTTCAGCATCCGTGGTTAATGTTCTATCAGCAAATACATGCGGATGTCGACGAATTAATTTTTCACAAATCGCAGCAACTACTTTATCAAAATCAAATAATTGCTGCTCTTGGCCAAGTTGGCTATAAAAAATCACTTGAAATAATAAATCACCTAATTCTTTTTCTAGTTCAACAAAGTCCTGTTGTTCAATGGCATCAACCACCTCATAGGCTTCTTCTAAAGTGTGTGCGGTAATTGAAGCAAAATCTTGTTTTACATCCCAAGGACAGCCTGTTTCTGGATCACGTAGTTGTGTCATAATCCAACGTAATTTATCTATCGAAGCGTTACTATTTAACATCTATTTAATTTCTCTTAACTACAGTTACTTGTTATTTGTGTTTTGTACCCAAACCACCTCATGATGCTTGGGTAGCTAACTAAAGCCTTTTTACCTCAACCACATCATCTAATTGACGTAATTTATCTATCACTCTCGCCAATAATTCACTACTGGTAACTTCCATGTTAATGATCATACTCATGGTTTGTTTCGTACTATCGCTATGGCTGTCAATACCGACAATACTGACTTTTTCATTAGCAATGATGGTAGAAATGTCGCGAAACAAGCCTTGTCTATCACTCGCAATGATTTGTGCGCTCGCTTGATAACTTTGATGATCGTCAAGTCCCCATTGCACCTCAACAAAACGTTCACCTTGTTGAGATAACGCATTAGCGAGTTGTTCACAATCTTGACGATGCACCGAAATACCACGGCCTTGAGTAATGAAACCTGAAATAGCATCACCGGGTACTGGCGAGCAACACTTCGCCATATGCGTTAATAAATTACCCACACCTGAAACGGTAATACCATTGTTATCACTCGCTAGTTTTTTATTCCCTTGAGACTCCCTCACTAAACTTTGTGGATCAATGTCAATGGCAGGTTTGAGCTTGTTATCAAATTGTTTAAAGTAATTGATAATCTGCTGTAAACGCGCATTACCTGAGCCAATAGCCGCATATAAATCGTCTATCGTTTTAACATTAAAACGTACTGCGGCTTCTTTTAGTTGGCTTTGATTAACACTAAAATGGCTTAACTTTTCCAACTCTGCATCGAGTAAAGCCTTGCCTTGCGCCAGGTGTTTGTCTCTATCTTGTAGTTTAAAAAAGTGTTGGACTTTTGCTCGTGCACGGGACGAATAAATATAATGTAAATTAGGGTTTAGCCAATCTTGACTTGGATTAGCTTGCTTACTGGTTAAAATTTCAACTTGATCGCCTGTTTTAAGCCGATGAGTAAAAGGAACAATTTTGCCAAATACCTTAGCTCCAATGCAGCAATGCCCTACATTTGAGTGAATATAGTAAGCAAAATCTAACGGGGTTGCGCCCATGGGCAAATCAATAACGTCACCACTTGGGGTAAAAACATAAATTCTATCTTCAAATACTTGGCTACGAAGTTCATCAAGCAATTCACCACTTTCACTAACATCATCTTGCCATTGAAGGATTTTTCTCAACCAACCAATTTTTTCATCAAAGCTATTCGCTTTACTGCTGTTTTTACCACCCGACGCACCTTCTTTATAACGCCAGTGAGCAGCAACACCTAGCTCAGCATCATCGTCCATTTGCTCGGTTCTAATTTGTATTTCAATTGATTTACCATCTGGCCCAAGCACAACCGTATGAATAGATTGATAACCGTTTGGTTTAGGTGTTGCCACATAATCAGAAAATTCTTTTGCTAAATGACGCCACTGAGTGTGCACTATACCTAAGGCTGAATAACAATCTTGCACTTTTTCGACCACAATACGTACCGCACGTACATCAAAAAGCTGTTCGAAATCTAATGACTTTTGTTGCATTTTTTTCCAAATACTATAAATATGCTTAGGACGCCCGTAAACAGTACCATTAATATTTAGATCTTTGAGTTGTTGGTTTAAATCACCAACAAAGTCATCCATATAACGTTCTCGCTCAAGACGTGTTTCATCTAATAGTTTAGCGATTTTTTTATACACTTGTGGATGCAGATAACGAAAAGAAATATCTTCTAGCTCCCATTTTAATTGCCCGATACCTAAACGATTTGCTAATGGAGCATAAATATTCGCACTTTCTTTTGCCGCTAATACGCGACTTTCCTCATTGGTATTTTTTTGTTCACGTAAATCACATAAACGTTCCGCCAGTTTAATGACCACTGCGCGGACATCTTCTACCATAGCAAGTAACATACGGCGAATATTGTCTACTTTATTTGATGATAATGTTGTTGAATGGTTAACCGAACTATCAGTTCTTTGTTTCCCTAAGCCTTTAATAGCGGCCATTTTCTCGACCCCTTGGCAGAGCATTAACACTTCTTTACTACAGTGCTCATTAACAAAATCTATTGAAATCAGGTTTATCTCTAACAGTGGCGTTAAAAATGCTGCCACTAAAGAGTCTTTGTCTAAATTCAAGTTAGATAAAATTTCTACCATTTCCATCGCTTTAAGTAGATGTTTTTCCTGTTGTTGATAATATTCACCAACATCGAGCCATGCTAACGCTAGTGCTTGTTGATTACTCATAGATAAAGCTTGCTCTGCCAACCAATGTTGGAAATTAACACTAACTACCTGATGAGATTTACGCACCGAAACCATGAGTATTCCTATATTTAATTACTAACTAATTTTTAACGATGAAACAGTACCATAGTCTCAACATGCTTTGTTTGAGAAAACATATCAATTAAGCCAATTTTGACAATTTTATAACCTTTATCTAGCAATATTTTGCTATCTCTTGCCAAAGTTGTTGGCTCACAACTAACATATAAAATTGTCGCAATGTTTAATTGAGAAATTTGTTCGACCGCGTGCTCGGCCCCAGCTCTAGCCGGATCTAGCAACACCTTAGTAAAGTTGTTTTTTGCCCAACTATTTGATAACCATTGGCTGTTTAAATCAGCTTGATAAAATTTACAATTATCAATGCCATTGCTTTTTGCATTAGCAAATGCTTTATTCACCATGGTTTGAACACCTTCAACGCCCACTACCCTGGCAACTTTTTTCGCCAGTGGTAAGCTAAAATTACCTAAACCACAAAATAAATCTAGTACCTGATCATTTGGCTCAGGCATTAACCATGAAAGTGCTTGCTCTATCATTGCCAAGTTAACCTGTCGATTGATCTGAATAAAATCGGTGTTAGAAAAATGAATGCGTATATCATCAGGTAATTGATAACTCAGCTCGCCATAGCTTAGTTCACCCGCTGAAGTGTTTATTTGCTCGTTACTGTTTTCTTGCCCTTTTTTATTTTCTAAAAGATGCACAGTCCAAGAGTGTTTTTCAGCATATTCTTGCCAAAGTTGACGATCATGTTTATTTATTGATCTAATTTGGCGAACCACTAAGGTAAGTTTATTGCTGTTATCATCAACAATATCAGCAATGATAACCTCAATATGACCAATAGCTTTTTTAACCGTCAACTTAGCTAATAGTGCTTTAAGTATAGGAAAAATATCACCTGCAGGCTTTACCAATACCGGGCATGATTTAACCGCAACTAGCTGATTGGTCGCTTTTTGACGAAAGCCAATAATAGCTTGCGAATTTTTATCAAATTGCACTCCTATCCTCGCTTTACGACGATAGTGCCATTGGTTACTCTGAATTGGTTTTTGCCAAGGCAATTGTTTGAGTAATTCGCATGAAATACCACTACGAGAAAGTAATTCTGCTACTTTTTTTTGTTTAAATAATAGTTGTTCATCATAATCAAGGTGCTGTAAATCGCAACCACCGCAAAGACTAAAGTGCTGGCATGGTGCAGCAACTCTATGTTCACTGGTTTTAATAACCTTAAGTAGCTTTGCTAAAATATATTTGTTTTTTTGCTCGACGATACGAATTTCAACCGTTTCATTTGGTAAACTCCCCGCAACAAAAATTGGTTTTTGCTGATATCGCCCCACACCACAACCATTAAGATCTAATTTATCAATAATAACGGTGTTTATTTGCTTTGATTGCTTTGATTGTTTGTTAACTTGCTTGTTGGTGTTTTCTTTAAAAAAATTGGCCATTAATTGTATCCAGAGTGCTTGCCAAGAAAAATTTTTCTTTACCTGAGCATTATGCCATCATAGTCATTATCAGGATGATCATTTTACACTAGTTACCCTATTAAATACGATGGAAAAATGCATAAAATAAGCCTCAAAGATTGGGTTGTATTACTGACTATTGTACCAACAGCCTTAATTGGTTTTGGTCTTGCTGGCTATTTCTCTTATAGCCGTAGTAGTGAATTAGATGAATTTCTAAATTTAAGAGCCCAGAGTATTATAGAGCCCCTAGCCATTACTGGCAAAACGCCATTTGCTAAAAATAATCGCGAAGAACTACGCCGTATTATTAGCGCCACGCATCGAAGCCAATCAAGTATTGTCAAAAGTATCGCGGTATTCACGCTAGACAACCAAATTTTTGTTACCAGTGCTTATCACGGCGATACCAACCTAATGCGATTGAAAGCAGGACTCAAAATCCCTGCTTATACGCAGAGTGAACACACTGACGATTTTATTATTTTCCGTAGCCCGATACTAGATGAAAGTAAAAAAGATGGTATCCCATACACTATGGGCTACATTGCTATACAAATAGACAAAAGTAGAATAAAATTCAAACAACAAAGCCAATATATTATTGCCTTTACTATGGCTTTTCTTGCGTCATTACTCAGTGCTATCTTTGCCTTAAAGCTGATTCAAAATGTTGCTAAGCCAGTCAACTCTATGGTGCAAGCTATCGACCGTATTCGTGAAGGCAAACTTGAAAGCAGAGTAAGTGGACGATTAGTAGGCGAGCTAAATTTTTTAAAAAATGGTATCAATGCCATGGCACAGTCATTAGGTAATTACCAAAACGAAATGCAAGGCAGCATTGATCAAGCGACGATTGATCTACGTGAAAGTTTAGAGCAATTTGAAATTCAAAATGTTGAATTGAGTATTGCTAAGAAAAAAGCCCAAGAAGTCAGCAAAATTAAATCTGAATTTTTAGCAAATATGAGCCATGAATTACGCACCCCGTTAAATGGCGTTATTGGCTTTACCCGACAAGTACTTAAAACCCCCTTGAGTGACACACAACGAGATTACTTACAAACAATTGATAGATCGGCAAATAATTTACTTATAATTATCAATGACATTCTCGATTTTTCAAAACTAGATGCAGGTAAGATGGTCATTGAAAGCATTCCATTTTCACTACGCGAAGCAGTTGAAGACACCCTTGTTCTGCTTGCCCCAAGTGCGCATAAAAAGAACATTGAGTTATCTATCAAAATTGATAATGCAATACCCGACTCATTATTAGGCGATGCCATGCGTATTAAACAAATTATGAGCAACCTAGTTAGTAACGCAATAAAGTTTACTCAACATGGCTCGGTAATGATTGATGTTACCTTTAAAGCCGCGGGTGCGAAGCGAACAGCAATAAAAATCACAGTAACAGATACCGGCATTGGTATGAACAGCAACCAACAACAGGCCATTTTTAAAGCTTTTGCCCAAGCAGATCAAAGCATAACTCGATTACATGGAGGCACAGGTTTAGGGTTAGTGATCTGTCAACGTCTTGCTTATGAAATGAAAGGAGATGTCGGTTTTAGTTCACGAGAAAATAATGGTTCAATTTTTTGGTTTAAATTCGAGTGTGGTGTTAATACACTGCCACTTAACAACGAGCTCGACACCCTTCGCTTAGCAAATAAAACTATTTTATATTATGAGCCACACTTACATAGTAGAGCTGCCACTTATGATATTTTACTCAACTGGAAAATGCAGGTTACCCAAGTTGACAGTATTAACCAGTTGACGAAGGCACTTGAAAAATCAAAGCACACTAATAAAAATTTTGATTATGCGTTGATAGGTCATGACAGAAACGCAACAGCATTAAGTGATTTGAAAAAAATAATAACACAAATAAAGCCACAAATTACTAATGTTCATTTAGCGATTAATAGTAATTCACCTAGCTTACAAGATGCCTTACTTGCTAACGGTGCGTTAAGTTGCTTAAGCAAACCACTTACTGCTTATAAGCTCTATACCGCCTTATTAGCTGAGCAGGATAACTTATTTTCTCCTAGTAGAAAAATATTACCCATCAAAGTATTAGCTGTTGACGACAATGAAGCGAACTTAAAATTAATAAATGCGCTACTGCTTGAGCAAGTGAGTGAGGTTGTACTTGCCGATAACGGCATGAAAGCATTTGAATTATGTAAAAGTGAAATGTTTGATTTAATTTTTATGGATATTCAAATGCCAATCATGGATGGCATAAGCACGCTCAAAGCAATTAAAAGAGACACATGTAACAGCAAAACGCCCATAATAGCGGTTACGGCTCACGCCTTAAATGGTGAGAAAGAAAAAATGCAACAACAAGGGTTTAATGCTTATATGACTAAACCTATTGATGAAACTATGCTAAATCATATTATTTATGAATATTGTGACGTTGATCACTTTATTAATTCCACCAAACAACACCTACCAATTGCTACCGCCACTAAACAGCCACTAACAATAGCTAACAAATCTTCAGTCGTTATTGATTGGTCATTAGCAATAATTCGCACAGGAGGCAAAGAGGATTTAGCAAGAGAGATGTTAACAGGCCTGGTAAATAGTTTAGCTGAAAGCCAAAAATGTATTAGCAAAGCTTTAGTAAATCAAGATATAAATCAACTCAAAAGTTTGATACATAAACTCAATGGCGCATGCTGTTATACTGGCGTACCTAATTTAACTAATATCTGTCAAGAATTAGAAACTCAACTTAAAAGTGGTATTACTCTAGATAATTTAGAGCCTGAATTTTTAGAGTTTTTTGAACAAGTAGAGCAAGTATCAATTGCTGCACCTAAACTATTAGCTCAACTCAATAAAAAGAATACTATCGTTTAATTAATCACGAATATGTATATTAGGAGCGGTATTAATATCGCCATCTTCAGTGATTACCGCAACGCCTGAATCACATGTTAATACTGCAATATTTTGTCCTGGCTCATTTCGAACAAAAGCTAATTCACAGCCAAATTTACCTAAGCTGCTAGCAGAGAATTTTTGTGCCAATGACAATTTCTTCCACCAAACAGGATGCTCGGCTGGTGTTTTACGCCGCTCTAACATAGGGTTTACTTGTGCTTGCATGAATCACTCCTCATTCATATTCCCTTACATGGGTACTATAACTAAACTAAAAAATAAGTACAAAGAAAGATCAGAACACCACGAGTACTCGACACTAAGTGTAGTACAAAAAATAAGCTAAAAAAATGAATTGAGCTATCGTAAACTGTCATAGCTAACCCTATGAAAGTGTGTAAACTTTTTCACTGGCTAAAGAGAGCTCTAAACGTTTTGTCTTATGTTCTAGCCTCTAACATTAGCTTCTTCATATCACGCACGGCTTTATCTAAACCATCAATCACAGCACGAGCGATAATGGCATGGCCAATATTTAGCTCAATTATTTCTTCAATGGCGGCAATAGGTTTTACATTAAAATAGTTTAAGCCATGGCCAGCATTTACTTTTAAACCAATACTATGAGCATATTTAATTCCTTCAATTAAGCGTTCTAATTCAGCTTGCTGTGCCACCTCAGCGTTTGCATCAGCATAGTGCCCGGTGTGAATTTCAATATAAGGAGCCTTACTTGCTAATGCCGCATCAATTTGTGCTTTATCTGCATCAATAAACAAACTGACTTCAATACCTACTGCCGATAACTTTTCCACTGCAGCTGATACTTTAGCTAATTGACCAACGACATCTAAACCACCTTCTGTGGTTAACTCTTCACGTTTCTCTGGTACCAAACAACAAAAAGCAGGTTTAACATCGCAGGCAATGTTTATCATTTCATCGGTTACCGCCATTTCAAAATTCATACGGGTGTGCAATGTCTGTTTTAATACCTGAATATCTCTGTCTTGAATATGACGTCTATCTTCACGTAAATGTACAGTAATACCATCCGCACCAGCATGCTCAGCAACACTTGCTGCATAAACAGGATCAGGATAATTAGTGCCCCGTGCTTGGCGTAGTGTTGCTATATGATCAACATTGATACCTAAAAGTAACTCTTTCATTTTTATTCTCTTAATTTTATTTGTTTAGCTCTTGGTTGTCTTGTAGTAACTATCTACTATTCTTTTTTGTATTTTTTCATTACAAATAACTTACGACTATTAAGTGGCTTACCTTCAAGAAGATGGTGAAATATTTGTCGCATTAACAGTTTAAACGTTTGCTCTATACCTTGTAATTCAGCATTGTTTCTATCATAATTTTGCTCGGCTATTGCCTGTAAATGCAAGGTATTAAACCAAGGCGTGGTGATATTTTTTATCGCGTAGTGGTAAGCGGGAATAAAACCTTGCTCTACTACATAGTAAAAGCCAGCGACATGCTCACCATTCTCTTCAAATACCGGAGAGAAATCTAGCGACAGCCCTAGTTCATCTAACAAGCTTAATTCAAATATTCTTAAAAGGGGCGCAATGGCTAACCCCTGTGATAGTGCGGTAATAGTAGCGTGGTATTGGGAAAAAAGCGTCTCGCAAATAATATCATCCGTTAACAAGCGTATTAATAGTTCATTAAGATAAAAAGCACTATAAAGGCTATTTTTAGTTAATAGGTATGATTTTGAATTTGCCTCAACACTAGTCAGTATTCTTAAGCTAAAATTTTGTTTACCATTTCCCTTAAAAGCTACCGTTAACGGTAAGAAAGGCTGTAATAAAGCTTTTTTTATTGACCGTTTAGATTGACCAACATAAACAAGTGCAGAAATTTTACCATCATATTCTGTCAATAATTCAACTAATTGTTGGTTTTCTTGATACGGACGAGCATGTAAAACAAAGGCTTTTTGTTCAACCATCTCATTACCTAATTATTAACTTAGCACTACAAATTTTCACTTAAAATGAGCTATAACAAATTTAAATTTATCTTTGTCTAGCCCGAGTATTCATCGCCATATCCCAAGCTTCTAAGGGCACGCTCATCATCAGCCCAACCTGACTTCACTTTCACCCAAGTTTCTAAAAACACTTTGCTATCAAATAAGCTTTCCATGTCACGTCTAGCTTCTTGGCCAATAGTTTTCAAACGTGCACCTTTATTACCAATAACCATGCGTTTTTGACTATCTCGCTCAACTAAAATTAAGGCATTTATATGGATAATGCCTTTGTCATCTATTTTAAATTGTTCAATTTCAACGGTAATGGAATAAGGTAATTCATCCCCGGTAAAACGGATCAATTTTTCACGAATAATTTCTGAGGCCATAAAGCGACTAGAACGATCGGTAATATGATCTTCAGGAAACCAAAAATCACCTTCAGGTAAAGACGCTAAACAAAGTTTCCTAATAGTATCAACACCATGACCTTTACTGGCTGAAATAGGCACTATATCGCTAAAGTCATGCATAGCACCTAATTTTTTTAAATGTGGTAACAAATCATCTTTGTCACCAATATTGTCTATTTTATTAACCACTAAAATACAAGAAGAGCCACTTTTTTTAATTTTATTCAACACCAAGTCATCATCTGGTGTCCAATGAGTACCTTCAACTAAAAACAGCACTAACTCAACTTCAGAAATTGAGCTACTCGCTGCACGATTCATCAACCGATTAATGGCACGCTTTTCGTCTGAATGTAAACCAGGAGTATCGACTAAAATAGCTTGTTGATGTCCTTCAGTTAAAATACCTAAAATACGATGACGAGTGGTTTGCGGCTTGCGGGAAGTAATACTAATTTTTTGCCCAAGTAGGGCATTAAGTAAAGTAGATTTTCCGACGTTGGGCCGACCAACAATGGCAATTAAGCCTGCTTGGGTAGCTGGAGAGTTCGAATTAGTCATATGCTATTTTGCCTTTTTACTTTGCTGTGCTTCAACTTTATGTGTGTTAACTTTACTGTCTTTAGTTTGGCTTTGCTTTAATTTAGCCGCCTTATGTTTCGTTTTTGTTGCTGCTAACAAAACGAGTACTTGCTGAGCCGCAGCTTGTTCAGCTTTACGTCTGCTAGTACCTTTGGCTATTACCTCTTTATCGATAACCTCAGTTAAACAACGGACAATAAACTGCTGGTTATGTGACTGGCCACTGGTATCAATAACATCATAAACAGGTAATGCTATTTTTCTGCCTTGTAAATATTCTTGTAAAAGAGTTTTAGGATCTTTTTGTTCATTTCCCGGTTTAATAGCACTCAAACGTTGAGCAAACCAAGATAAAATCAAAGCCTTGCAGTAAGTAATATTCGAGTCTAAATAAACAGCGCCAATAATAGCTTCAATCGCATCTTCTAAAATTGATTCACGTCTGTGACCGCCACTTTTTAATTCACCAGGCCCTAAAATAAGGTGTTCGCCCAAATTAAAATCACGACCAAGCTCAGCTAAAGTAACGCCTCTAACTAAGCTAGAGCGCATACGTGTTAAATCACCTTCATCATGCTTAGGAAACTGTTCAAAGAGCGCTTCGGCAATAACAAAGCCTAAAATTGAATCACCTAAAAACTCTAACCTTTCATTATGCTGGCCTTTAGCACTACGATGAGTTAATGCTTGAATAAGTAAGCTAGGCTCATTAAAAGTATAGCCAATTTTTTTAGATAACCTAGTAATCGCTTGATTATGTGTTTCTTTAAAATGCTTTGCCATTAATTAATTGCACCAATACGATCAAAACGAACATTCGTTGGCACCCAATGCGGTAGCAAGCTATCTTCATCACGTTCAAAGTCAAAACTCATCCAAATAGCCACAGCTTGGCCTACTAAGTTTTTCTCAGGAACAAAGCCCCAAAAGCGACCATCTAAAGAGTTATCTCGATTATCACCCATTACAAAATAATGACCGGCAGGTACTATAAATTCATCTTCAGCAGTTCCAGACTGTTGAAAGTAATGCCCTGTTCTTGGCATGCTATATTGATCATTGAGAATATTATGTGTTTTATTTAGCATAACAGCTTCAAATTGATTCAGACCTTGCTCGGCATCTGGTCCTTGATATTTATGAGTAAAACTATTAACGACTTGTACAAACTCAGGGCACTGTGCATCAGATGGTTTGCATGCTATCTTTATATAAAGCGATTTATTTCGGTAGATAATACGATCACCAGGTAAACCAATCACTCGTTTAATGTAATCAATACGAGGGTCTCTAGGGTATTTAAAGACCACCACATCGCCTCGCTCAGGTAAGCCAACATCAAAAAATTTATTACGAACTACGGGATCTTTCAAACCATAATTAAATTTATTTACCAGAATAAAATCACCATCTAGCAACGTCGGCATCATAGAGCCCGAAGGTATTTGAAAAGGCTCATATAAGAACGAACGTAAAATCAACACAAAAGCAATAACAGGAAATACCTGCACAGAAGTATCAACTAATGCAGATGGTTCCATCAAAGTTTCCATGGTATCTGAAGTTAATTCAACGCCACTTTTTTCTTTGGCTGCCGTTTGTGCGGCAACAGCTTTAAGCTTTCGTTGCGGCGCTAAATAAAACTTATCAGCAAACCAAACAAGGCCTGTTAACACAGTAATTGCTACTAAAATGATTGAAAAATAAACGGCCATACTTATCCTACTGTTATATATAAATCAACGAGCAATTAACCAAAAACTTGGGCTATTTAATACTCGTTACTTTTCTTTTATTTTTATGTATCTAATTTAAGTACAGCTAAAAACGCTTCTTGAGGCACTTCAACATTACCTACTTGCTTCATACGCTTTTTACCATCTTTCTGCTTCTGTAATAGTTTTTTCTTACGGCTAATGTCACCACCGTAACATTTCGCAGTAACGTTTTTACGAAGTTGTTTAACCGTAGTTCGAGCAATAACGTTATTACCTATCGCGGCTTGAATAGCAATATCAAACATTTGACGATGGATTAATTCTTTAAGTTTATCAACCAACAGTCGACCGCGAGCGGCTGAATTTGCTCGATGAGTAATCATTGCTAATGCGTCTACTCTATCACCGTTAATCATTACATCCACACGGACCATATCAGCCGGCTCAAAACGGATAAAATGATAATCAAGTGAAGCATAGCCACGGCTAGTAGATTTTAGTTTATCAAAAAAGTCCATAACAACTTCGGCCATAGGCAGTTCGTAAGTTACCGCAACTTGGTTACCATGATAAATAAGATCTTTTTGCACACCACGTTTTTCGATACATAAAGTAATAACGTTACCCAAATATTCTTGTGGCACCAAAATATTAGCTTGTACTATGGGCTCTCGAATCTCATCAATATTATTAACCGCAGGTAAATCAGCAGGATTATCAATCGATAATAAGTCACCATTAGTGCAGGAAATTTCATAATTTACGGTAGGCGCTGTGGTGATTAAATCTAAATCATATTCACGGGCTAAACGCTCTTGTATGATTTCCATATGCAACATACCAAGGAAACCTATGCGGAAACCAAAACCTAAGGCTGATGAGTTTTCTGGTTCAAAAAACAAAGAGGCATCATTTAAGCTTAATTTATTTAAAGCGTCACGGAAGTTTTCATAATCATCCGAACTGATGGGAAAAATACCCGCATATACCTGTGGTTGTGCTTTTTTAAAGCCAATCAAAGGCTTATCGGTTTCTTTCTTATTTATCGTTATCGTATCACCAACGGGTGCACCGTGAATTTCTTTAATTCCAGCGATATTAAAACCTACTTCTCCAGCACGTAAAATACCTGTTTCTTTTTGCTTGGGAGTAAAAATACCAATTTTATCTATTTGATGAACTTGCCCAGTAGACATCACCAACATTTTATCGCCTTTTTTCACTTCACCATTCATGACACGAACTAAAGAGACAACACCTTGATAGTTGTCAAACCATGAATCAACGATAAGCGCTTGTAATGGCGCATCGTAACTTCCTTCAGGTGCTGGAATATTCTTGACAATAGTTTCTAAAACATCTTCAATACCAAGTCCTGTTTTTGCTGAACAAGTGACTGCATCCGTGGCATCAATACCAATAATATGCTCTATTTCTTCACAAACTCGATCAGGATCAGCTTGTGGCAAATCTATTTTATTAAGGATTGGTATTACTTCTAAATCCATTTCAATGGCGGTATAACAGTTAGCAACCGTTTGAGCTTCACCCCCTTGACCTGCATCGACAACAAGTAAGGCTCCTTCACAAGATGCCAGAGAACGAGAAACTTCATACGAAAAATCAACATGACCTGGAGTATCAATAAAGTTAAGCTGATAGGTTTCACCATCTTTGGCTTGATAGTCCAAGGTAACACTTTGCGCTTTAATGGTAATACCTCGCTCACGTTCAATATCCATTGAATCAAGAACTTGCGCTTCCATCTCACGTTCTTGCAAGCCTCCACAATGTTGAATTAGGCGGTCAGAGAGTGTTGATTTTCCATGATCAATGTGGGCAATAATTGAGAAGTTTCGAATATTTTTCATAAATGGAAGTTCTGGTAAAAAGCTATAAATTCAAGAGTGACGTGATTTTAACGAATTTAGTGCGCTGGGGCTATCTTTTGTTCAGGATTTTAGTCAATATGTTTAACATCGACCACAAGCGGCTTAGGTAATACCCGTAATATTTTAGGTTGTAGCTTTTCCTGATACTCTGGGTTGCTTTGTAAGTACTTTGCTAAACGATAGCCTAAATAACCACCAACAAGACCAATACCTAATGCTAATAATTCATGGCTTAATACTTCTTGCACTGTTAACCACTGGCCGATAGCTGAAAAAGATAAAAGCCCAATAATTGGCAGTAAATAAACTTGCCAAGCACTTTGCAGTACATCCACCTCAGGTAACGTTAATACCACACAATCTCCAACCTGAACGGGTTGGTTATTTAATAATGCAGATATCGGCAAAGTAAATGATAATTTTTTATGGGGAATAGCTTTCGCTACTTGGCCACTGGCGCATGTCGATACTTGCGAACAGCTAGTACAGCTAGACTTAACTTGACTAACTACACTAATCATCTCATCTTCAATAGCAATAATTTCAGCGAGCTCTTCCATTATATTTTAATAATAAACATTTCAATAAATAGCATTTTGATAACCAATCTAGTTAAGGTGTGTCGAGATCACGAATAAAACGAATAGAATTGACAATTTTTTTAGCACTTGCCAGTGGAATTTTACCGACAACACTCACTTCTACATTGTTAATTACTTGATTTAAGACCAAGGTTGCACCGTCATTTGCAAACTCTATTGCTCTTTGTTTTTCATTGCTAGGATTAACATAAACAGATATATCAACTAAACCGTCATTAAATAACATAAACTCCACCGCTTGTTTACTGGTGTTAATTCGGTGTCTATTAGCTTTAATTTGTTTGAAACCATTAGGTAGCCAATTAACTTTCCAAGCCAATTCAATGTCTTGTTGCTTAGTCTCAAGATTAATTATTTTAGGTAAGTCAGTTGCCTGTAGTTGTTTTAAATGTTCAGATAAAACATTGGTTATTTCTAAATGGGTAAATTGTATTTGCTCAAGTAATTGCCCTTTACGGGTGATAATTGCTAACTTTAGTAGTAAGCCACTTTGCTGATCTAACCATACCCAATAACCAAAACGATGAGTGTCTTTTGGCACAATACGGATCAATTGAGCAATTCTTCCTAATACACGACTCTTGCCAACAGAAACAAAATGATAATTATTATCTAGCATACTAATATCTTGACCAAATACAGCAGGAATTGGCCCACTGATATAAGAAGACATTATTGAGTAAGGCGCATATTCAGGTTCAATATAACTCACGGTATTATCAATTCGTAAAATGTCACGACGAGGTCCGTTGAGTAAGGCTAATATTTCAAGCTCGACCTGATTACCACTTTCCGTGTTTTCAATAATACCATGCAACCAATGATAAGGCTCTGCTTGATTGTTTTTAACCACAACAAATGAAGTGCTAAAGTTCAGATCCCGTAAAGCGTTTGAAAGGCGTTCGAAGGAAAGCTTCGCTATATTACTGTCACTATCGCTATTAGCCGTAGCCGATAGCGCTGAAAAACTAGTAAAAATACTAAGAGAACAAATTAAAAAAACTTGTATAATTGGTGATTTAAAAAGGAATAACTTCATGCTTTCTCAAGAATTATGGGCATTAAAATAGTTGTATACTCGCCCCTTCTAGAGACAAATATAAACTCATTATTCACTTTTTTGTGACGCCGTCAATGATAGTATCATTGAATTAATTAATTAATTTTTTATCTGATTGACTCGCAGATTGCGGTTCAACGTTTGAACGTTTGTTAATTTTTTTTGCACTAAGCTTAATTTGCTGTTGATGATCAGACAATAAGGCTTGAAAGCGATGTTGTTGCTCAATTCTTTGTTCAAGCACTGCTTGTTTTTGAGGCTTTACTAATTGCTGGTAATTAAAACTTACTGGGTTAGCAAAACCTGCCAAAGGTTTGGTTTGAACAATGTGATTCGGCGTAATAATTTCATTGTTATCTGCAACATTTTGTTGCACACCAACAATCATCAATCCCGCCGCTGAAGCGGCTATCGCCAATTGTCCAAGTGGTTTAATTAGCTGAACAACCTTAGCTTTAAATGTATTAGAGGCTTTAGCCACCACACGATTAGGAGCAAAAATTGTCGGTTCATCTCGCAGCGCATCAGCAATTTGTGCTGATAAATCTAATTGCAATGCTGGTGGTATTTCATCACGAATCACATCACCAATTAAATGATAGTGCTGCCATGTTGTTGATAAGTGTTCATCCTTGAGCATACCATCAATAGCTTGCTCTGATTCATGATCAGTAGCTCGATAATTATCAACTAACGATGAGATTGTCTCAAATTTACTTTCACTCATACTTTTACCTTAAATAATTAATTTTTCACACTAATTTGCTTGCAGCAAAGGAGTAATTTTTCTATCGATAGCATCACGTGCTCTAAAAATACGTGAGCGTACCGTACCAACTGGGCACTCCATGATAGTGGCTATTTCTTCATAACTTAAACCTTCAATTTCTCGAAAGTTAATAGCAATACGTAAATCATCAGGTAATTGCTTTATCGCATCAAAAATAACTTTTTTAATTTCTTCCGTGAGTAATACTTTTTCAGGTGACGCATTCTCTCTTAGTGCATCTCCACCATCATAAAATTCTGCATCTTCAATATCAACGTCATTACTAGGCGGTTTACGCCCTAAAGCAACACTATGATTTTTAGCACAATTTACTGCTATACGGTACAACCAAGTATAAAAGGCACTTTCTCCTCTAAAATTAGGTAATGCTCGATAAGCTTTAATAAAAGCTTCTTGTACTATATCAGGCACATCACTTTGATTGCTAACATAACGTGACACCAAATTAGCCACCTTATGTTGATATTTCGTTACTAATAGGTTGAAGGCGTTTTTATCACCTTGCTGCACCCGTTCAACCAGTTTTTGGTCGACGTTCTGTTCGCTCATTTGAGCCATTTCTCCTAACGATACCCTAATCTATTTTAAGGTAAAAATTCACTTTACACATTTGGCTCATAACAAACGCATCAATTAAGACTACTCATTTTAAAAAAAGTTCTTTTTATTTTACTTTTTTTTACATTTAGACTTATTTGAGCTTGATAATCCTGTTCCCAAGTGTCAATAAGCGGTAATATCATCCTATAATACCTGATAATCCTTTATTTATGAATCAACAAAACAATTGTGATGTGTTAATTATTGGCAGCGGCGCGGCGGGGTTAACACTCGCTTTACATTTAGCAAAGAATGCTGATGTGGTTATTTTAAGTAAAGGACCACTTAACGAAGGTTCAACTTTTTATGCACAAGGAGGAATAGCTGCTGTTTTTGATGAAAATGATAGTATTGACTCACATGTAGCTGACACTATGATTGCGGGTGCTGGTTTATGCGATGAAAAAACGGTGCAATATACCGCAGAAAATGCCAGATCTTGCCTTGAATGGTTAATTGACCAAGGAGTTACCTTTGATAAAGAAGAAAGTGAGCAAGGTGAAAGGTATCACCTCACGCGCGAAGGCGGACATAGCCATCGTCGTATTCTTCATTCTGCTGATGCAACAGGTAAAGTAATACAAACGACCTTGGCTGACCGCGTTAGACAACATTCTCGTATCAGAATATTTGAACGTTACAATGCCATTGATCTAATCTGCGAACCACACGAACAATTTGGTAAAAGTAAACAATGCATTGGCGCTTATATTTGGAATCGAAACAGCGAAAAAGTAGAAAGTATTTATGCACAAAAAACTATTTTGGCCACAGGGGGAGCCAGTAAGGTTTATCAATACACCTCGAACCCTGATGTAGCTAGTGGCGATGGCATAGCCATGGCTTGGCGAGCAGGTTGTCGAGTTGCCAATATGGAATTTAATCAATTTCACCCTACTTGCCTTTTTCATCCAGATGCCGGAACTTTTCTATTAACTGAAGCTTTACGAGGTGAAGGGGCGAAATTAAGACGCCCAGATGGTAGCCGTTTTATGCCAGCCTTTGATCATCGCGCTGAATTAGCACCACGTGACATAGTTGCTCGCGCCATCGACTTTGAAATGAAACGCTTAGGTGTTGATTGCATGTATCTTGATATTAGCCACAAACCCAGTGATTTTATCAAGCAGCATTTCCCTACCATCTACCAGCGCACCAAAGATTTAGGCATTGATATTACCAAACAACCTATCCCTGTAGTGCCGGCTGCTCACTATACTTGCGGTGGCGTTATGATAGATCAGCAGGGTAAAACCGATGTTCATCAACTTTACGCCATTGGTGAAATGTCATATACCGGCTTACATGGTGCCAATCGTTTAGCCAGTAATTCTTTACTCGAATGTTTGGTCTTTGCCCGTGCTGCTGCATTAGAGATTAGTGAATCATTAAAGCCAAACAATCGTTTTATAACGTTACCTCGTTGGGATGAAAGTAGAGTAACGGATTCTGACGAAGAAGTTGTTATTCAACATAATTGGCACGAATTACGTCTGTTTATGTGGGATTATGTTGGCATTGTCAGAACGACTAAAAGACTTGAGCGAGCTTTACATAGAGTTGAACTCTTACAACGAGAAATTCAAGATTATTATCAAAATTTCAAAGTAAGCAATAACTTACTTGAATTAAGGAATTTAGTACAAGTCGCTGAATTAATTATTCGCTGTGCTATGGATAGAAAAGAAAGTCGAGGCTTACACTACACTTTAGATTATCCTGAACAACTAGCAGAATCAAAACCGACAATTTTAAAACCTAATAATTAAGAAGTTTTTTTTAATTTTCTAATAATCTGTGCCAGTCGAGAAAAATTTTCTGCACTTAAACTATCGCGATAAATAAACAGCCGTTTTTTACGGTTTTTATTTATCGTGTTGGGTAAAAAACCGGATGACGACAGGTTAGATAAAGGCACCATATAGAGCCAGCAGCCGAAAAAACTATACCGACTACTTGTTAGTAATTGAAATGACTCTTTGCTATTAACAGTGCATTCATCTGTATTTTCAAGCATATATTCAAATAAACAAACGCCGTTTTCATTTACTATCACCTGAAACCTAGTTAATTGCTCATTTCTTTGTTTTGCAATCAAAATACTCATTATAGTGATTGTTATTACCGCTATCACTAAAACAAACTGATAAGCATACGTGGTATAGCTTATCAATAGTAAGCTAAAAAAAACGCTTGCCGCTAAAAACAATAAATTGCGATAACGCGACGGTTTAATACAAATATTATACTTTGACGCGGTTGAGAATAAGTTGCACCATGGCATTAAGTTCGTGGTCTTCACAAGTTTTATGTCCCATAAACCAAGAAAATAAATCAGGATCTTGCTCTGTTAGTAATCGTTCAAAAATACTTTGTTTTTCTGCGGTTAAATCATCATAAGCTTCATCCACAAAAGGAATAAAAAGTACATCAAGCTCTAACATACCACGGCGACATGCCCATTTAAGTCTAGCCTTATTTACCGGTGGGGTGTTTACTTCTACTGACATTTTATATCCTCATTCACTAAAATTAGCGCTATTGTAGCAATAACTCCAGTTTACTCGCCAATTTATTTAGCAATATTTATAGGAAAACTTTCAGTGATTGCTTGATTTTTAGCTATTCGACCGCATTTATCTATTACCAATCACTGCCTAGTTTTATCTTATGACAATATCAACAGAAACCAATTTACCATCTCTTGAAAACTTACCAGAAACCTTCTTAGTTTCATTAGAAAACTACAGTGCGATCTCTTTAAAAGGAGCTGAGCAAACTAGCTACTTACAAGGCCAAGTTACTTGTGATGTTAATAACAGTAGTGATAATAATTTACTCGTCGGTGCTCACTGCAATGCCAAGGGTAAAGTATTTAGTGTATTTCGCTTAATTAACAGAAATTCAGCCCATTTATTAATACAGCCTAAAGCGAGTATTTGTGGTTCGATTAGCGAACTAAAAAAGTTTGGTGTATTTGCCAAAGTTGATATAACAGCCACAGATGAATTACATTTTTATGCCTTGGTAGGTAACCAAGCCGCCAGTATTTTACAAGATAACTTCAACAAAATCCCTGACAGTTTAACACCTGTGATGCAATCAAAGACAACCACCTTAGTGTATGTTGCTGGCAAACAAGCACGTTACTTATTAATTGATGAAAGCCAAGTGTTAGACAATATAATAAGTAAAGTAAACCTACCTACTTATCGCTCTACCGTCTGGGATTTGCTAGAAATTAATGAAGGTTTCCCTCAATTATCTAGTAGATGCAGCGGTGAATACATACCTCAAATGCTTAACTTACAAGCAATTAATGGTATCAGTTTTACCAAGGGTTGTTATTTAGGTCAAGAAACCGTCGCTAGAATGCAATATTTAGGAAAAAATAAACGCGCACTATATTCATTAAAAACACAGCTAACGCAACCACTAAACAGTGATGACGTAATAGAAAAACAATTAGGTGAAAATTGGCGTAAAGCGGGGGATATTTTAACAAGCTACCAAGCAGATAATGGTTATTGTTATCTTCAAGCCGTACTTAATAGTGATTTAGATGACAACACTGCCTTGAGAGTAAAGTCTCAGCCTGGATCAAGCATAATAGTTCAAACATTACCTTATTCGCTAAGAGCAGAATAAAAGATCATTTAAATATATTTAGGAATAACAATGAAAATTAGTAAAAATTCTGTCGTAGTAATGCATTACGCCGTGTCAGATAGTGAAGACACCTTAATCGACAGCTCATATGATCATAAACCTATGGCTCTTATTCAAGGTTCAGGCCATTTAATTTCTGCCTTAGAAGATGCCGTACTTGATCATCAAGCCGGCGACAAGTTTGAAGTAGCGGTAGAGTGTAAACACGCCTACGGTGAACGCCATGATGAATACGTACAAACCGTGCCTAAAGAATTATTACAAGGCGTTGAAGGTTTAGCCGTTGGCACGCAATTACGTGCCTCTACCGATGATGGTGAGCAAACTGTTATTGTAATTGATATTAACGATAAAGAAGTCACCGTTGATGGTAACCACCCTCTTTCAGGTTTAGATTTACGTTTTGATGTCGATATTTTAGAAGTTCGTGAGGCAACAGCAGAAGAGCTTGCCCATGGTCATATACACGCAGAAGGCGAGTCTTGTGGTGCTCACTAAGGGGTGCGAGTAGAAAAGTTACGAGTCGCGAAGACATACTCTGAATAGTTTGTCTTCGAAGCTCGTTACTCTACACTAGCTACTTATCTTAATCTTTAAAGTTAGTGAACTGAAAAGATTGCTCTAATTCCGCTTTTCGCACAACCTGCATAACAGCTTGTAAATCATCACGCTTTTTACCTGTCACCCGCACTTGTTCACCTTGAATCGCTGCTTGTACTTTTAACTTTTCAGCTTTAATCAGCTTAACTACTTTTTTCGCTACATCTTGTTCGATGCCTTCTTTAAAACTAACTTGCTGGCTCCAGTTTTTACCGCTAGCAGAAGCTGAGCCTAACGTCATCGCTTTAGCATCAACTTGACGTTTAGTTAACTGGCTACGTAACATGTCACTGAGCTGCTTTAATTGAAAGTCGCCTTCAGCTTTCAGCATTACATTAGGCTTTTTCCACTCAAAACTTGCTTCAACACCACGAAAGTCAAATCGAGTTGATAATTCACGATTGGCATTATCTACCGCATTAAGCACTTCTTCTAAATTAATTTCTGACACTATATCCATTGATGGCATGAGCATTTCTCTTGTTAGCAAATTTAAACTTATACTATTATACCCAAACAACCTTAGCATGATAATATCTATCCATAATATTTTTTATGCCCTGTTAATTGTGAAAACACGACATCACTTTATTTTTTTAATACTTATTATTAGCGCCGCAATTTTGCTGTTTTTCTCCAGTGAATTATCACTCCCTACGGAGCTAAAAAAAATAGTCTTTCGTTTTCCACAAATAGATACCATAGGGCATTTTATTGGCTTTTTTATTCTTGCTTGGCTAAGCCACTCACTGATAAAGTTAACGTTATTAGAAATCTTAATAACACTCAGTTTTTATGGTGCACTAAGTGAATTAGGCCAGTACTATTTAGGTTTTCGTAATGGTGAATTTAGTGACTTTTTTGCTGATATTGCTGGTATTAGTTTATTCATTTTATTGAAATCACTTTATTTAATCTATAAGAAAACCTGCATTAAAAGGCTGACTAAAAAAAACGTAGCAAAATCGATATCACCAAGGCTCGATTAATGAATATTATCGTGGTTGGTCAAGGCGCTATGGGATTACTTTGGTATCACCACCTAGCAACATCAATCACGATCACTAATCTATCCCTATTGGCATCGAATCAACACAAGCTAGCGGATGATAATTATCACTTTATTGACAGCCAGAGCATAGCTTATCAAGGTAAAATTAATTATGCGTATGATGAGCAAATTCAACATGCAGATGTTATTTTTCTTTGTCTGAAATCCTTTCAAATATGCTCCGCCTTAGAAAAAATAGCGCAACAGTTGAAAGCCAATGCCAGTATTATTTTTGCCCACAATGGTATGGGTACATTAGCTGAACTGCCAGAAACATTGATCAATCAACATAATATTTATGCTTTATTAACCACACATGGCTGTCTGCGCAAGGGACCATTAAACATTATTCATACTGGCATTGGTATAACAGATATTGGGTTAATCTCAGGCAAGGTGGAAATAACGGAGCAACAAGCATTAACTAGCCTATTAAACCATGCGTTGCCTACGGTAACGCTTCATAAAAACATTGTAGAAAGACAATGGCTAAAATTAGCGGTTAATTGTGTTATTAACCCAATAACAGCATTACATAATATTGATAATGGCCAGATAAACAATAACATTTTTACTAAACAAATAGAGAAAGTTTTAACTGAACTAGTGTTAGTCGCTAGAAGTGAAGATATTCATTTAAATGTAGCCTTACTGAGCAAAACAGTGCAACAAGTAGCTACAGCAACCGCTAAAAACTGCTCATCGATGCGATGCGATGTATTAGCGCATAAACCAACAGAAATCGATTATATTAACGGTTATGTACATAAACTCGGTATAAAGCACAATATTGCCACACCTGAAAATACTCAGCTATGGCAAGCAGTCCTTCGACAAGCTCAGCGGAATCAGTAAGTACCGCTAATGCCGAGACCAAGATAAAAGCAACCCTTCAACAAGCTCAGCGGAATCGGTAAGTACCGTACATACTAAGACCAAGCCGAGACCCAGATAAAAGTAATTGAACAATTATTATGGACGGTAGACTTTAACATTCTTATAACCGTTATCAATCAGGTATAAGGCTTGTAATTTACTCATTACGCCATGATCACAATAAAGCAAATAATCTTTACTCATATCAAGATCGCCAAACTGCGTTGCTAATTTGTAAAATGGAATTTCTTTAACTTCAACATCATCAAGCTGAAGCGGCTTATCATCTGTTTCTTCCGGTGAACGAATATCTACAATTATCGCATTCTCTGGAATGTTTTCAATAAGGTCAACTGCACGAATTTCTTCTTCAGTCTCTTTACCAATATCGCGAATATCATATACACGAGTCTCACTCACAACCTTGTCTAAAATATCGAAGTTAAAATTACCTTCCTCTTCTTCAACTTTAGATAAAACAGCTTTTACTGTTGGTTTTTTTGAAATAACACCACAATACTCAGGAATGGTTTTGGAAAATTCTTCTGTCCCTATTTTTCTAGCGATATCAATAATATCTTGCTTATCGTAAGCACCTAACGGGCGTAAAATGAGAGTATCGGTAACGCGATTGATAACGTTTAAGTTAGTTAAGGTTTGACTGGATACTTGACCTAAACTTTCACCGGTTACCAATGCTTGAATTTTTCCTCGTTCTGCTATTTTTGTCGCCGCACGCATCATCATTCGTTTTAGCACGACACCCATATGACTATTTTCAACATTATCTAAAATCTCAGCAACAACGGGTTCAAAGTCTACCGCAAAGAATTTTACTTTATGAGAAGCGCCAAACTTGTTCCACAAATAATAACTGATTTGTTTAACACCCACTTCATGGGCAGAGCCACCTAAGTTAAAGAAACAATAGTGAGTACGAGCACCTTTCTTGATCATTTGGTAACTGGCAACACCTGAGTCAAAACCGCCAGACATCAGTGATAAAACATCTTCTTGGGTGGCAATAGGAAAACCACCTAAACCTTTATGACGCTGCGTAACAATAAACAGTTTTTCATTTTTAATTTCTAAACGAATCGTTACATCAGGGTTTTTTAATTTAACTTTGGCTGTTTCAACGTGTTGATTTAAACCACCACCAACATATTGTTCAACTTTTAACGAATTAAAATCATGATTACCTGTGCGTTTAGCTCGCACACAAAAGGTTTTGTTTTCAATGGTTTTCGCATGAACCGCTAGAGTTTTTTCGAAAATATCATGCACATCGGTGAAATCTGTTTGTTGCACCTCTAAAAATATCGGCACACCTGGGATACACTTTAGGGCATCAACTAAACGTTGACGATTTTCTGGGCTATTGTTTTTGGTATTTACCTCTATATTATCCCAGTTCATACGAGTGGTGACTTGCTCATCAACACGACGTAATACATTTTTGACGTTCGATTCTAAAATTTTAGTAAAACGTTTACGAACAGGGCGAGATTTAATGGTGATTTCAGCTTGCAGCTTTACGATAAATTTCATCGACAAGTGACCTAAATAATAACGATTGAGAATTGGCGCGCATTATATACTCAATCCTCTTCAAGATAAATACCCGCTTCACCTGAAGATGTAAACGGGCTACAAGTTGTCCCGCAACTATTAGTTGCTAAATATCTATTCGAGCACCTGAATAGGATCAGTTTCTTTAGCCTTACCTTGCTTAATAGATATTTCAACTCGACGGTTACGACGGCGATTTAAGGCATTAGTATTGGGTACTAACGGCCTTGTATCGGCATGGCCTGCAACCACCAAACGGGTTTGATCAAAGTTAGGCACTTTAATTAACTCATGAGCAATAGCCACCGCACGTTTACTCGATAAGTCCCAGTTTGAACTAAACAGTTCAGAGTCTACCCCACGATTATCGGTATTACCTGACACCATAATTTCACCAGGCACGGTATTTAATAGTTCACCAATTTGTCTAATAATAGGCCTGAATTTTGGCTGTAAAAAAGCAGATCCTGAAGGAAAAGAGCCATTTTCTCTAATCCTAATAATAACCTGTTGCCCTAAAGATTCTAACTCTACCGCACCATCTTGAATTTGCTGCTCTAACTGCTCTGCTATTTTTTTCAAAAGATCGTTAACTTGCGCTTGAGCCGCTCTTTCCAATTCATCTTGGGCTTGCTGCATAGCTTGAGCAGATAACGCATCTTCAGTATTTTGAGATTGACCACCACGCTCTGTGCCCCGCTGCTCTTGACGACCACCAGCAGAGGTTTCATCACCCGCTTGAAACTCTAACATTTGCTGAGTCATTTCCATGGTTTGTTGTTGGATAACTTCAATAGGCGTAGGCTCAGGTTTACCTGGGCGAAACTCTTGGGCAATAATACTGGTGCCTTTAGGGATATCTTTTACTTCAATCTTATTTTGCACACCGAAAGCAAACTTCATCGAACCGGCAATTTGCTTAAATTTCAGCACGTCCATCTCAGAAAAAGATAGCAATAAGATGAAAAAACACATTAATAACGACATAAGATCAGCAAAAGTGCCCATCCATGCAGGTAGCCCAGGTGGTGGACATTTACATTTTGGCTCAGCCATAGCTCCTCCTATGCATAAACAGCTTACTACTCATCATCAGTAGTGCTAATTTGACGCTTACCTTCGGCAAGGTAATTTTTCAATAAACCTTCAATTACACGAGGGTTTTGGCCGTCTTGTATACCTAACACGGCATCAAGCACCAATTCTTGATTCATTTTTTCTTCGGCTAAACGCAATTCTAATTTTGAGGCTATGGGGATGGCTATTACGTTCGCTAAAAAAGCACCATAAAGAGTGGTCAACAATGCTACCGCCATCGCCGGACCAATAGATTTTGGATCGTCCATGTTTGATAACATCGCAACCAAACCAATAAGCGTACCAATCATCCCCATTGCAGGTGCAACATCAGCTAAAGCCATCAACATTTTAGCGCCCATTTCATGGCGTTCTGTGGTTAAATCAATATCCTTTTGTAAGGTAGCGCGCACCACATCGGCATCATGACCATCAACTAGCATATCAACGCCTTTTTGCATAAAAGCATTGCTTATCTCAGCTTCTTCAAGTGCTAAAAAACCACCTTTACGTGCTGCATCTGCCATATCAACAGCTTTTTCAATTAGTTCTTCCGGTTTTTCTAGCTTAAATATAAAAGCTTTGCCGATGATTTTGCCGATACCAAAAAACTGCCCCATATTATAGTTAGACAAGACCACAAAAAGTGAACCACCAAAAACAATAATCACCGACTGAGCGTCAATAAACATCATAATATCGCCAGCTAGCAGCATCGCCATAACCAGTAAACCTACTGCGCCGAGTATCCCAATTAACGTTGCTAAATCCACAAAACTCTCCTAAAACTGCAAACCCCATACTTATCAATAAAATAATAGTACATCAAGCTAATAATATTCGCTAATAGTAATCAAGATAAAACTTATTCAATATCAATATTATCGCCCGATAGGTCAATAACTTAACTCAATAGGCAATATTTATCGTTAGGTTTAATTGACCCACAGCCTTAGCTAAGGTAAGTTTGCGCTTAGCGTTTATAAGCAGCCTGCTCAGAGTAAAAATAATGGCAAAAAAAAAATTAGAAAACCTTACTTTTGAAGAATCTTTAGGTGAGTTAGACACCATAGTAAATAATTTAGAACAGGGTGAATTAAGCTTAGAGGAGTCAATGGCATTATTTGAGCGAGGTTTAAGCCTAAGCCAAGTAAGTCAAAGCAAACTACAAGCCGCAGAGCAGAAAGTAAAAATTTTACTGGAAAAAAATGGCCAGCAGCAATTGTCTACTTTTGATTTATCTATAGAAGGCAACGCATTAGGTGAGCACTCGTGAAAAAATTGGCTGATCATGATTTATTTCAAGAGCGCATTAATAATTTTCTAGCACTACAACTCAACAAATTATCTATTAATGATGAGAAACTCCATCAAGCCATGCGTTATGGCTTGTTAAGTGGAGGAAAACGCATGCGTCCTTATTTAGCTTACATTACCGGTGAGCTATTGGGCGCTAGCTTAGAGGATCTTGACGCCATTGCCGGTGCATTAGAGTGCATACATGCTTATTCTTTATTACATGATGATCTACCTGCCATGGACGATGACGACTTAAGACGCGGCCAGCTAACCTGTCATAAAGCTTTCGATGAAGCCACCGCAATTCTTGCCGGTGATAGCTTACAAACATTAGCATTTGATATACTCGCTAATCATAATTTTTCTCAAGCAATTAAGCCAAAACAAATAAAATTAATACAACAATTAGTTTCTGCATCAGGCTATCAGGGTATGTGTGGCGGCCAAGCACTTGATTTAGCTGCAACCAACCAGCAAATAGATTTAGAAAAATTAGAAAGATTACACTCATTAAAAACAGGTGCATTACTGGAAGCATCGGTATTAATGAGCGCAGAATGCGCAACACAAGTAACTGAAAAAGATAGAGATGCATTAAAAAAGTATGCTCAACTGATAGGTTTAGCCTATCAAGTTCAAGATGACATTATCGATATAACATCAACCCAAGAACAGTTAGGAAAGCCCAGTGGCTCAGACCTTGCTGCTAACAAGAGTACCTATCCGGCACTGCTCGGTTTACACGGGGCACAACAAAAAGCTGAAAACTTATTTCAACAAGCACTTCAAGCTTTGGCTAGTTTGCCTTACAATACGCAATCCTTAGCTGAGTTTGCCACTTTTATTGTTAAACGTAGCCATTAAATATAAGCGTTTATCAGTTAAAGCTAAAATAAAAAACAAATATAGAACAACTATGACCACAAACCTTGCTGATTACCCATTACTTGCTCAAATCAATTCACCAAAAGATTTGCGTAATATATCCCAAGATCAATTATCACGTATCAGTAATGAACTACGTCGCTACTTATTAAATTCAGTCAGTAAAAGCAGTGGCCATTTTGCTTCAGGCCTAGGCACCATTGAGTTAACAGTTGCATTACATTATGTATACAACACCCCCTTTGATCATCTTATTTGGGATGTAGGTCATCAAGCTTATCCGCATAAAATTTTAACCGGCCGAAGAGATCAACTGCATACTATTAGACAAAAAAACGGCTTGCACCCATTCCCTTGGCGAGAAGAGAGTGAATACGACACTTTAAGTGTTGGTCATTCAAGTACGTCAATATCTGCGGCCTTAGGCTTAGCCGTGGCAGCAGATAAAGAAGGAAGAAACAGAAAAATAGTCGCAGTAATTGGTGATGGAGCTATGACTGCTGGTATGTCATTTGAAGCATTAAACCATGCTGGTGATATTAAAAAAGATATGTTGGTTATTCTAAATGATAATGAAATGTCAATTTCAGAAAATGTTGGTGCATTAAATAATCACTTAGCAAAAATGTTATCTGGAAGCTTATATACAGGGCTTCGTGAAGGTAGTAAGCGTTTACTTAAAAACATACCGCCAATAAAAGAATTAGCCAGTCGCGCTGAAGAACATCTTAAAGGTATGGTTGTACCTAGCACCTTTTTTGAAGAGTTGGGCTTTAATTATATCGGCCCTATTGATGGCCATGATGTAAATGGTTTAATTGCTACTATTACCAACATGCGCAATTTAAAAGGTCCACAGTTATTACATATCGTCACTAAAAAAGGTAAAGGCTATCATGCGGCCGAACAAGATCCGATAAAATATCATGCGGTACCTAAATTTGATCCAAGTGATGCTAATTTACCAAAATCTAAACCTTCGCTACCAAGCTATTCAAAAATTTTTGGTGATTGGTTGTGTAAAACTGCCGAAGTTGATCCTAAATTAGTTGCCATCACACCAGCTATGCGCGAAGGCTCTGGTATGGTTGAGTTTAGTCAGCGATTTCCGGATCAATACTACGATGTAGCAATCGCTGAGCAGCATGCTATTACATACGCTGCTGGGCTAGCTATCGGTGGGCAACACCCTGTGGTAGCGATTTATTCTAGTTTTTTACAGCGCGGCTATGATCAATTAATTCACGATGTTGCTATTCAGAATTTACCCGTTTTATTTGCCGTCGACCGAGCAGGTATCGTTGGCGCAGATGGCGCAACGCATCAAGGCTCGTTTGATTTAAGCTTTTTACGCTGCATTCCAAACATGACTATTATGGCGCCATCTGATGAGCGTGAATGCCAATTAATGTTAAATACCGGCCACAAATTAAACTCTCCGGCAGTAGTTCGTTACCCTCGGGGTAATGGTACCGGTGCAATGCTGCCAAATGTTGATGAAACGATTGAGATTGGTAAAGGTTTAACCATTAGACGAGGTCATGGGCAACGAGAGAATAAAATTGTTTTACTCAGTTTTGGCACTATGTTGTCTGAAGCTAAAAAAGCAGCTGAAGAGCTTGATGCCAGCTTAATTGATATGCGCTTTATTAAACCACTTGATACACAACTAATAAATGCGCTAGCGAGTTCACACGATACTCTTATAACTATTGAAGACAATGCAATTGCTGGTGGTGCTGGCTCAGCGGTTAATGAGTATATATTATCAACCGGAACTTCAATAAAAATACTAAATATCGGTATTCCTGATCATTTTGTTAAGCATGGAACACAAGAAGAAGTGCATCAAGAATTAGGTTTAGATAGCCACGGAATTTTAGCAAAAATCAAAGACTTCATTAACATCTAATAGTAATAAAAAGCGATTGGGGGCAAGCAGTTACTGCTTGCTCTTTTAATTAGTTAGTTATTTTACTATAGATTTTCTACATCAATTCTATTTTTTAAATTAAATTCTAACGCTGTTTTACGTTCACGTTCTTGACGTTTTTCACACGGATTATCACAGTTGCATTCTTTATCAATACCAACACTCGCTAAACCACCACAGCTCCCCGCCAGCGTTTTGTTTTGAAAAATATATCCCACTGCCATAGCAGTGCCAACTAAAAGAAAAAACCCAAAGGTTATCAGGAAAATCATCATGATATTTTGCTCTCAACTCACTTACTTACTTAACTAAAAACAGCCAATGCTCTGGACAAGAGTCATGGTATTAAATATCAGCGCGATTCTTTTTAAGAAAAACGCGCTAAGTGTTACTTTACTTTTTACCGTTAACTTTTTACTTTAAATATTGTTTGAATTTTACCGTAAATTGCTCGCTAAAGCCATGCTCCGTTTTGGAAATAAACAAAGCGGCAAGGTTATTATCCACCGCAAACTTCATCCCCTGTTCAGCCCCCATCACCATTAGAGTTGTTGATAAACCATCGGCAGTCATCGATGATGGATGAATAACAGTAACCGAAACCAGGTTATGATTTATTGGTTTTCCGGTAGCGGGATCTATGATATGAGAAAAGCGCTGACCGTCGGCTTCAAAATAAATTCTATAATCACCTGAAGTAGCAACAGCATTATCTTTAGGGATAATAACTTGGTGCACAGCTCTTTGTTCACCAGAGGGATCTAAAATAGGCTTCTCTATAGCAATAGCCCACAACTCACCTGTGTGTTTAAAGCCCTTTAAACGCATTTCACCGCCAATTTCCACTAAATAGTTAACAATGCCATTAGCTTCAATTAATTCAGCCACCATATCAACGCCATAGCCTTTAGCGGTAGTTGATAAATCGATATAAAGGTTAGAAATATCTTTGGATAATTGATTACCGACTAAATGAAGGTTTTTCAAACCAATTCGCGCTAATGTACTTGCTAATATACTATCACTAGGCACTTTTTCTGGCCGCTGTTCTGGGCCAAAGCCCCAAAGGTTAACCAATGGCCCTACCGTTATATCTAACTTGCCATTACTTAGCTCACCTAAGCGAATAGACTCTTTTAATACCCGCGCAAAGCCGTTGGAGATTTCTATCGAATCAGTTGATTGCAACTGATTAAAAAGAGATATTTCAGAGTCAGGAATATAAGTCGACATTTCTTGGTTGACTTGTTTTAGCACCGCATCAATTTTGTTATGTAACTTCAATGCATCTACTTGTGCTGGCGTAGCAACTACTTTGATATTATAAGTAGTCCCCATGGTTCGCCCTTGCAATAAAACTTCTATTTTCGCTGAATTATTACTCGGAAAACAGGCCGTTATGCTAATAGATAAAAGCACAATTAGCATCATTTTGATTTTAATCATTTTAACTTCCAAATTTATTATTTAAGTAAGCACACTATAAAAATGTGTTTATATAAATAATAAAGACGACCTAAGTCGCCTTTATTTAAAATTCTCATTCATTGAGTAATCGTTTAAATTTAACGCTGAATATTGCCTTTAGTTCAAGAAGGCTGCGCGGAGTTGACGCTAGTCAATGAGCACAGCCGACGATGAAATTAAGCCAATAGGCAAGTTAAAAGTAAAATATTAGCCACCAAAGTCATCCAGCATAATATTCTCATCTTCTACACCTAAGTCTTTAAGCATATGAATAACAGCAGCATTCATCATTGGAGGACCACACATATAGTATTCACAATCTTCTGGGGCTTCATGGTCTTTCAAATATTCTTCAAAAAGAACGTTATGAATAAAACCTGTCATGCCTTCCCAGTTATCTTCGGGTTGTGGGTCCGATAACGCAACATGCCATTTGAAGTTATCATTATCAGCAGCTAAGCCGTTATAATCATCTTCATAGAACATTTCACGTTTAGAACGAGCACCATACCAAAAACTCATCTTATGCTTAGATTTCAAACGCTTAAGTTGGTCAAAAATATGAGAACGCATTGGTGCCATACCTGCACCACCACCAATAAAGACCATTTCATTATCCGTTTCTTTGGCGAAAAACTCACCAAACGGACCAGAAATAGTGACTTTATCACCTGGCTTAAGACTGAAAATGTACGAAGACATTTTACCTGCAGGTAAATGTAACTTACCAGGAGGCGGCGTAGCAATACGCACGTTCAGCATGATAATGCCTTCTTCTTCCGGATAACTTGCCATTGAATAAGCACGTAAGGTTTCATCATCAACTTTCGACTCTACCTTGAAGAAACCAAAATGTTCCCAATCGCCTCGGTACTGTTCAGCAATGTCAAAATCACTGTATTTAACATGATGAGCCGGGGCTTCAATTTGAATGTAACCACCTGCTTTAAACGGTACTGATTCGCCATCAGGAATTTTCAAGACTAATTCTTTGATGAAGGTTGCTTGGTTATCATTAGAGATAACTTCACACTCCCATTTTTGCACACCAAAAATTTCGTCTTCAACCTCAATAACCATGTCTTGTTTAACAGCCACTTGACAGGCTAAACGACAACCTGCTTTCGCTTGACGTTTGTTAATATGACCTTCTTCGGTTGGCAGAATATCGCCACCACCTGAAAGTACATCAACACGACATTGGCCACATGTACCACCGCCACCACAAGCTGAGGGAATAAAAATTCCTTGATCAGCTAATGCACCTAATAATTTTCCACCCGCAGCAGTAGTAACTGCCTTTTCCGGATCACCATTTATACTTATCGTTACGTCACCACTTGATACTAATTTAGATTTAGCAAATAAAATCACTAACACTAAAGCAAGCACTATCAGGGTAAACATCGATATGCCGAGAATAAGTTCCATCGACTTTTCCTTATATTTTTATCTAAATAGTTACAGTGAAATACCACCGAAAGACAAAAAGCCAAAAGCCATTAGTCCTGCGGTAATAAACGTAATACCTAAACCCTTCAAACCGTCTGGCACGTCAGAATATTTCATCTTTTCGCGCAAACCAGCCATCAATACGATTGCTAACATCCAACCTACACCAGAGCCAATGCCGTAAACAACACTTTCGCCTAGGGTAAGGTTTTTCGCAACCATAAAAGATACCGCACCAAAAATGGCACAGTTAACCGTGATTAGAGGTAAAAAGATGCCAAGTGCTTGGTACAATGCAGGGAAATATTTATCTAAAATCATTTCCAAAATTTGTACTAAGGCAGCAATTACCCCGATAAAGGTGATAAATGACAAGAAGCTAAGGTCAATTGATTCTTTCGGATCAGTAATACCCATTAGGCTATCAAGTGCACCCGGCGCTAAAATAGCTTGATAAATAATTTGGTTCGCAGGAACCGCTAAACCAAGTACTACTACAACCGCAACACCAAGGCCAATAGCCGTGCTAACTTTCTTTGATACCGCTAAGAAAGTACACATACCTAAGAAAAAGCTTAATGCCATATTCTCAATAAAGATGGTTTTAATAAATATGCTTAAATAATGTTCCATAATTAATCCTTCTCTACTTGTTCAGGTTTCCACTGGCGAATAGCCCAGATGATCAAACCAATAATGAAGAATGAACTAAAGGGTAAAACTAATAGACCATTACCTTGGTACCAGCCGCCATTTTGGGTAAGTTGTAATACTTCAATACCGAAGAAGGTACCAAAGCCGAATAATTCACGGAAGAAAGCAACAACCAATAAAACAGCACCGTAACCTAAACCGTTACCAATACCATCTAAAAAGCTTACACCAGGCTTTTCTTTCATCGCAAAAGCTTCAGCACGTCCCATAACGATACAGTTAGTAATGATCAGGCCAATAAATACAGATAACTCTTTCGATAATTGATACGAGAAAGCTTTCAATACTTGGTCAACTACAATTACTAATGAAGCAATAATCGCCATTTGCACAATAATACGGACACTTGACGGTATTTGGTTACGAATAATAGAGATAAAAAAGTTAGAGAATGCTGTTACCAACATTACCGCAATAGTCATAACTAACGCGTTAGCCATTGAACTTGTTACCGCTAGGGCAGAACAAACACCTAAAACTTGCAGTGCAATTGGGTTGTTATCTACAACAGGTCCGAAGAGGACTTTTTTAGTATCTAAAGACATTAGTTCAATCCTCCATTACGGAATTTAGCAATAAATGGTCCATAACCTTCATCACCTAACCAAAAATGTAAAGTACGCTCAACACCATTACTGGTTAAAGTGGCTCCAGAAAGTGCATCAACACCGTGAACATCACCTTTTTTAGCGCCACCTTTAACGATTTTAATAGCGATATCGCCTTGCTCGGTAAACATTTTTTTACCTGGCCATAAAGCTTTCCATCTAGGATTCAGTACTTCTGCACCTAAACCGGGAGTTTCTTTAAGATCAGAATAGACAACACTACGAACTGTGTTTAAATCAGGCGCCAAACCAATAAAACCATACATTAAATCCCATAAACCTAAACCTAGAATAGGTAATACTATGGTATCTAACTGACCTTGATCGTTTTTCACTAGATAAATAACCGCATGATTAGCACGGCGATTAATGCCCGCTATATCATTGCTAGGTTTAATTGATTTACTTTCATCGCGCGCATCAGCGCGTTCGTCAAAGATATCAGTATTACCTGCAATGATAGCGCCCGAATCTAGGTCAATCATTTTAGCTTCTACAAATTTATCGTAAGTACCGACAATGTCAGTTCCTGCTTTTTCAAGTAGACCAGAGGCTTCAAGAATTTTAGTTTGCTTATCAAGCAATTTGTTAGCTTGTTGTAGTGGCTTTAAGCCAACTGCAGAGATAGATACCAACGCAGCACACACTAAACAAATAATTAAAACAAAGATCAGCGTACCGCCAACCGTTTCAGTTTTTTTAGTATCAGACATTACGAGCAAGCCTCCGTTTGATATTGCCTTGGACAACAAAGTAGTCGAACAAAGGAGCAAACAAGTTAGCGAAAAGAATAGCTAACATCATACCTTCAGGGAATGCGGGGTTAACTACACGAACTAACACCACCATCACACCAACTAAAGCACCAAACCAGTATTTACCGGTATTAGTAAAAGAAGCTGAAACAGGGGCAGTTGCCATAAACATCATACCAAAGGCAAAACCACCAATAACTAAGTGCCAATGCCAAGGCATGGCAAACATAGCGTTAGTATCACTACCAATAAGGTTGAATAAGAAAGAAGTGGCAACCATACCAGCAAACACACCTAACACGATGCGCCATGAAGCTATGCCTTTATAAAGGATATAGGCACCACCAAGTAATATAGCAAAAGTTGATACTTCACCTACTGAGCCAGGAATAAAGCCCCAAAAAGCATTCCACCAATCAGTATTCATTGAATAATCAATTAAACCTTGGCTGGCTGAACTCAACATTGTCGCCCCAGAAAAACCATCGGCAGCAACCCAAACTGTATCACCAGAAATTTGACTAGGGTAGGCAAAGAATAAAAATGCACGACCTGCTAATGCTGGGTTTAAGAAGTTCTTACCGGTGCCACCAAATACTTCTTTCGCAATAACAATACCGAAAGTAATACCGATAGCCACTTGCCATAAAGGAATAGTAGCCGGCAATATAAGCGCAAACAAAATAGAAGAAACGAAGAAACCTTCATTAACTTCATGACCGCGTACTGCCGCAAAAAGTACTTCCCAAAAGCCACCAACAATAAAGGTTATTGCATAAATAGGTAGGAAGAACACGGCGCCGTAAAGCATCATGTCGAACCAACCTGAATCGGCTGTTAAAGAACCACCTAGCATAGCAAATAAAGCCGTTTGCCAAGTATCAGGTGTTGCATAACCAGCAATTAAAGCATCTACCGCTTGAAAGCCAATGTTATACATACCAAAGAACATGGCAGGGAAAACCGCTAGCCATACAGTGATCATAATACGTTTTAAATCAATACTATCACGTACATGAGTTTTACCTTTATTTACCATACCAGGAGTAAATAACCCGGTAGCTACCGCTTCATAAAGAGCAAACCACTTTTCGTGTTTGCCGCCTTTTTCAAAATGCGGTTCTATATCTTCAATAAACTTTTTCA
>SPKZ01005321.1_pt1 | contig 39325 bp, 63 predicted proteins | sample 2456571 | NCBI WGS metagenome assembly SPKZ01 (sample SAMN11192286, study PRJNA482655) | marine metagenome | biome: ENVO:00000447; feature: ENVO:00000244|ENVO:00000211|ENVO:00000569|ENVO:00002023; material: ENVO:00002151; isolation source: ocean water from marine abyssalpelagic zone ...
CAGTTTATAAGCTTACTACTTCCATCAAAACCAAAAGTATTATAATCGTCTCCGGCAGGCTCTACAGGTACTGTCGAACCACTAGAGAAAAGGGGCAATAGCCCCGTCATCATAGAACGTGACATATTAAAAGCCTAGTTCAGTTTGTAATTCTTTATACGAGTGTGGCATTGGTTCTATATCGTCAAAGCTTACGGAATCACCTTCTTGGACATTATTATATTTTGCATCCCATAAATTTTGTAACCATGCAAAAGCTTCAGCGTTTTTGGTTGGCATTGGACTACCTGTAATACTTGATAATAATAAAGCATTAAGCACTAGGTTTTCTTTGCTTAAGTCCATTCCCAAATCTATCTGTTTTTGCTTGACTATCTTATCAAGATTAGCGTAATCAGTGGCTTTCTGCATAGCCTCTTGCGCTGCTCTATAATCTATGTAAGCGTCACTTGCTTGCAGTTCCTCTTCACTTACAAACTCTTGAATATTTTCTGCATCTTTATGAACTTGAGCCGTTGCTGGCTGTGCTCTGTATTGGCCGTTTAATGTGAATGACTTATACATATCAACCTACCTTAGTCAGCCTGAGTTGCTGGTAATATTCAAGTCCACCACCACCATTCAAACCTCTAGGATAGAATGACGCGCCTGCAAGATGAATCCATACTTCAATAGTTTTATCTACTGTAAGTTCAAAATAAAAAGAACCTGAAGTATTAACCCCAAAAGCAGCTGTTGTATCATCAGAATTAGCATTGATTTTATAACCGCCAAGATGATTTAAGTCTGTATCACGTATTGAATATTGAATATTATTCGCAGTTCTATCGTTTGTCGTGCAAGTATCGATTATCTCTGCAAAATAGACACCCTTTCCAAGTGGAATTTGATTGCTTGAGATAGTTTCAGCCCATGATTGAGGTACAACAACAGTATTTAAATTCATTACTTGTGCTGATCCTGAAATGGATTGTCCCGCCACTCCATTTGCTTGAATATCCTGAAAAACCGCTGTATTCCCACCGCCAAATGGCCCCACATCAAGATTACTAGACATTATACGCTCTCCAGTTAGTGTTTGTTAAATCATAGACAAACAATGTCCGTCCTTGGTCTATATCTAAAGTCATATTAGTTGTAACTCCGTTTATTGTATCAGTGCCGCCCCTAGCTACTGCTGGAACATTAGTAGAATCATCTCTTATGCATTGAATTTCTGTACCGTCTGCTGGCGCTGCTGGGAAAGTTAGAACTGTTGACGCTCCTGACAAGATGTGCTTCTCGCCTGCTGCTGCTGAAGCTGAGGTACTGGTAAAAGCCCAGTTAGTAGCACCACCGCCACCACCTGATGCCTGATCTGTAACGAATGATCCATGTTGAGTAGTTGCTGCATCAACAGCCGTTAAGTATACGTAATTCTTTACATTGGCTGTGGTATCTGTACTACCACCTGCTAATACTTCTACACTTGCTGGGAAAGTAACATCAAAAGAACCAGCAGCATCAACAGTCCATACAACTGCAATGGTTTGACCTTGAGATATACTGGAGAACGTCAAGGCGTTAGTTTGGGTAAGCACGCCTAATTCAAACGTATCGCCAAGCGACCAATCAATGTCTGGCGTAGCACCCTGAGTGATGCTTACATTGCCACGTGGATAGCCTGCATCACCAAGATTGTCATCTACATACTTCTTTGTTGCTGGATGATAGTCAGAAGTGGGGGTGTATGATGAGGTGTTACTCTTACCAGCTAATTCGGTATCGTAATCACTAATATTATTATGAGTGTGACTGTGACTGGAGCTAGCCTTACCTTCAACAGCAGTTTCGAGCTCCTGCATACCACCTTTAATAGTATTGCTATCACTAATGGTACTTCCAGTAAATGGGCCCAAGTCTGTAACGTTAGCAGCTACACCTGTCAATGCTGCCGAAACCTCACCGCCAGTACTTGTATTATCTTGCTGCCAAGAAGGGACAGTAGATGGTCCATTGGACTTCAGTACGTGTCCAGATGTTCCTGCGGGTAGATTGACATATTCAGAGCCACTTCTTATCAGAATATCGCCAGTGGCAGAACCTGTTATATTGACATCGGTAGCATCCTCTATTTGAGATATGCCGCCAGTAGAAGTAATCTGTAAAGTTTCTGTACCGCCATCATTGATTTCAGTAATGATAATATTGTTACCCTGAACAATCTTATTCTTCAAATAGTCGCTCGTAGCATCATTGGAAGATACCTTAACGCTATCATTGAGTCCACCACCGCCACCTAATGCACCAACGTCAACCTTACGGAGTACACCAGCGTTCTCAGCCAATACGTACATGCCTGCTGAGGGTGATACGATAGCCTTATTAGAAATGGCTGTAGGATTGATTGTAAGTGCAGTATCACCAGTGACTTCACCGGTGTGAGTTGCATTTGAAATCTTAGCAGTATTAGCAATTACATCTGAAACTGCGACCAGTGAATCCTTAACAAGCTTACCAGTGGCTCCATCAAACACGGCTATATTATCAGAAGTGGCACTTGCCGGTCCACTCATGTCACCACCACCAGTACCACCAGTAATAGTAATATCAGTCGATCCATCTACAGCATTATCCGTAATTGTTACAGCAGGGCCTAAGAAGTTAATTTTTGGTCTATCAGCAAAATCAAGACCACCCTCTTGGATGATTCTATTCTCTTGAGCTGTAATAGTTATATCAGTTGCATCAGCGGAGTCATTGTCGGTAGCTGAAACACCGGAGCCAATAAAGTTTAGATTCCCTCTCTGAGCTAGATCGACACCCTCATCTCTAATAGTGTGACCGCCTTGAGCATCATTGGATATTTCGCTTAACTGAATTCTCTCTAAATTGCCACTAGCAGGATTCCTTATTAGAACCTCCTTAGCGCCATCAAATGATCCAATTGGTTTATTACCAATAGCATCAGGACTAATAGTTAATACTGTATCGCCTGTGACCTCCCCTGTATGCGTTGCATTAGTCACCTTAGCAGTATTGTTAGCAACATCAGTATTTGCGCTTACGGATGCCTCAAAGTCGGTTATTTCAGATGATGTGTGAGTGTGTGATGATGCAGCATATCTAGCATCATTGTAATCCCTATCACCAACATGACTTCCTAGGGTAGGATCTACTTCAGCGACAAGAGATCCATCTGCCAACACTTTAACGCCCGTAGCCCCAGTTCCAGTAGCTCTAAATACGTCTTTCGTTTGAGATGCATTGGCAAGAACCTCTAAGCCAATAGCATCACTATCTGGTTGGATGATCTGGTCATCTGATGGTGCAGTAATAACCGTAGTTAGCCCAGCAGGAGGATTAGATCCAGTACCAGAATACTCACTATCCTGAACGTTTACGTTGTCATGGAATTGAATTCTATTACCAGATACATCTTCAATTGTCCAACTAATTCTAATTGCGCCTGTTCTATCTGGTTCGAAGTTTGTAGCATAGAAGCGTGTGAGAGATCCTGTAGGGCATTTAAACTGAATAATTCCATTGGGTGCATCTATTACAGTTACTGTAGAAGGCACATCTTGACCAGCAAGTTTAAGTGGGGCTGTAATAGCATCGCCCTCTGCTGCAATATGCATATCTGTAACTGTCAGATTGGCAAGATCTACATTAATAGGGTCTACGCCATTATATAGCTCAAGTTCAGCAATCCAAGCCCTTTCAGCTACAAGGGTAAATACATCTGATTCATCATACTGATCTAAGATTTCAGCAAGGGGATCTGGAAAGATCTGATGTCTCCTCCCTGCTGTTACATCTATCACCTCAGAGTAAATGGGTGCTATGGTATTAGTTGTTGGCATAATCATTCCTCATGGTTGTGGATTGCCTTCTTCAGGATCTTGCCATTTCTCAGGCACTTCCCCAACGTTTATATAGTATTTTGCGTCTGGTAAATTTGTATTAATGAATATTGGTCGCTGAACCCTATCTGGATTTGCAACACCAATTGGCGCAACCCTAGATCTATCAATTCTAAAGTAACTGTAGGCCGTATCAGTAAAGTTCGAACCTGAAACTGTATCTCCATCTGGTGGATCTGGTGGCTCTAATGGCTTGGTGTACTCATCAAACATCTGCTGCTTTCCGAATCTCTCACCAATCGCACCTAGGCTTGGCTTTATCAATGTAAATCCATTGTCATCCATTGTCCTAGTTAACTGAAACTGCCAAAGTAGCTCGCCTTCTTCAGGAACCCTATCATATCTAAAGTTTAAATCGTCTACTCTCTCGTACAGTCTACCAACGAACGGGAAGTCATCATACACTGGAGAGTTATATACATCTCTCTTTCCGTAGCTTCCTTCATTGATATCGTTTATTCCTTCAAGTATCTCAGTCCTGTGATCATTATTTAATATCGACATCTGATAGATCATATCACCAAGCAATGGCGTGCCCTCTATGTCAGTGCAGTATATGCCCATCCCAGCACCAGTAGCATCTTGCCTATGTTCGTAATAAACTTGATTTGTCCATGATTGAGTTTCGTCCACTGGCTCAAAGTTTTTGATCTTCTGATTAAATCTCTTAGACCACTCCATCACATGCTCTTCAACATGAAACGTCCTAGAATCTGTAATTAACTCATCTGGATTTATCCAAGGATCTCCAAGGTGAGATAAAACTTCATTTATAACACCATCTATATCTTCTGGCCCATCATTTATTGGATTATTAACTCTATCTACTTGAAGCCCTCTAACCTCCCACTCTTCGCCGAATTCATTGTTAACTAAATCACACGGCATGTATGTTATCTCAACGTTGTATGGATTTGGCAATTTGCCACCTGCGGGCCATGATTTCCACTTATCGCCATTAAATCTAGTAGGGGATGAGTTTGATCTACTCCCGAAAGCCCAGTCACCCTCTGATGGTGCAACCTCAAGCCACCTTCTATCAACCAACTCTCCATACTTCCTGTCAGTCGGAGTTTGATCAACCCATTCGTATAAGCCGTGCTCCTTCCATTCGTGGGTTCTTATAATCTCATTGCCAGTCTTTGGATCTATAAGCTTCTCATCATAGGTGTAGTCACCTGAGGAAATCCACTTATCTCCAATCCTTGGGTTTTTTGGTATTGAGCTTCTTACAGATAAATATGCACCAAGATCTACATTAAACTCATACTTATCGGGCTTCTGTATACTGGTGCTAAACGAATCAATCTCAATCACCCTGTATGTACATAGCCATAAAACCTTACCCAAGGCATTCCATAGTTCTGGATCTTCATACTCCCATATATGCGGTGCCCCATCCCAGTATTCACCAATTGGACTTCTGAACTCATTAAAAGCTAGGAATAGCTCGTAATACTTTGGCCCAACATACTCCTCTAAGTCAGTCTTAGTGTAAAGCATGGAGTCTCTACTATATATCCACCAATCATCAAACGACTGCTGATTATAGAACTCATGATTAAGCCACATATAATCGAAGAATAGATTGCCTATAGCTCTAACTATACTCTGGTACATTAGATTTATGTAAGTTCTATCAAGTATATCAAACGGTCGCTGAACTAAATATCTTAAATTGGTATGAAGTTGCTCTCCATGACCCCCACAAGAGCCCTTTTCCATGTATGCGAAGTAATATGTCCAGAAGAACTCTCTTGTCTGTATTACTCCCTCTGGTACGCTCCATGGGTTAGTGGCACCTATATGATGCCAACCATGCTCGTAATCGACTGGTAGATGTTCAAGTGGGAAGAATGCCATCTTAGTAATATCTCCATAGATTAATTGGTCTTAAAACCACAGTCTCCCAAGGCGGAGGGGGCGGTGTGTAGTTTGGTGGAAGTGGATCTGGTGGCTCAGGTGGTGATCCAATTGGTGCATCATGGTACTCAATATATCCAACACACTTCATTGAATGATTATCTGGTTTGATCTCCAATGGATTTCCAGAAGCGCTAGGGAGTAGCATTACTGCATCTTCTATAGTAGGGCTGGTGTCTGGAGAATTAGGGTCGTTGTATTGCCTACCATAGTAATTAGTATAAGCATCTACAACATATCTATCAGGTTCATCGGCTGACTTGATTCTCACATCATATATCTGTGGTCCCATAGCCTGACCTAATGAGCCGACCTTAAGTATCCACATTGGCTCCCATTTATTGGTGACATGATTCTTCATTGAAGATAGCGAGGCTCTAAAAGTCTTGCCTACATATGTCTCACTCTGTGCGCTTGGGCTATTGCGATCAAAATCAGCTTCTGGAACGTATATCGGAAGGCCAGTATTAGTATAACCAACACCACCAGAACCATATTCAGAGGCTGTATCATCTGGATCAAAGTTTAACCTACCATCCTCTTTGACTCCGGCCTCATTGTAGTGAACCTGCCTAGCTTTTAATTGTAATTGCATATTGTCGCTATAGCCGCCCACTGGAGTGTATATAGCACTCACTTTAACGAATATATCACGAGACTGTGTATTTGCAAATGAACGGGCCATTTGACCCCCTTCCATAAGCCCTAAAACTCTTCGTGCAATCTCATCAAATTGATTGGATGCACCTTCGCTTAATAGATACTCTGACATAACTCCTCCTAAGTTGCATACTTCTTATATTCAAGCCATACGCCATTAGTATCATTTGATAATCCACCTATCACTCTCAGACCAGTACCATTCCCGATAGGGTTATTGTTGCCTGTTAGTGGATTCTTCAGTGGCTCTCCAGATCCATTTAGCTTAACTGGCGATATCGCTGGCTCCCCATCAATGAGAATCTTCTTGCCATCACCATCTCTATAGCCTCTATCCTGAATCTTACCTTGCCACGTATCATGCGGTTCACTTGAAGTTATGATATCCCAACTCTGAGTGATAGCCCAATATTTAGTAACAGACCCATCAGGCTTAGTGTAGAGCTTCTGAACTCCATCGTGCGCTAGACATAGCCTCTTTCCACCCTGATCGACCTTATTAATATCTCTTGCAGCAGTCGCTTGATTCCAGCCACTCTTAACACTTCTTGTTCTAGTCTGCCTCCTAACAGCTACTGGAACGGTAATTGGAGTATCAAAGGCATCTCCAGCAGAGTTCACTATGGGTCTGCCATCTAAATCAACAGTCATTAACCTCTGAACATTGGAATGAGTGAATGAATCCAGTGGTGGTTGCTGCCAAGGATAGCTAATTGGATTGAATGGATTATCAGGAGTTTCCTTATCTTCCTCATCGTCATTCTCTGGAACAGCAAATGATACAGTGACTTCTACAATCTTATTCTGCTCATTGAATAACTCAATATCTACATCTTCAACTACAGCAGTTGTTATGTACTTGGCTCCAGTAACACCCTTCCTTTGACCTGTCGATACAGGATTGCCACCAAAGTCATCTCCCTCCACAGGTATCTTTAGGCCCGTATTGGGATCAACGGCAGCAGATGCCTCATCGAACATTGTAGCATAGTCAGTGAACTCGTCAAAGTAGACATGAAATACTCTCTGACCCGTCTGTGATATCTTGCTAAATCTAGGGGATCTAGCCTCTGTAACTTGTGTAATAGCCATTATTTCACCGCACTCTTAAGTTTTACTGTGCCTTTCTTAATATCATTTCTAAGATCGGCCATCTCTTTCTTGATGTCACCTAGCTGCTTCTCTCGCTTCTTATTGGCCTCTTTAAGTTCAGCTTGAGCTTTACGTTGCTCTTCTGCTGCTTTCTCAGCCTCCACATCTGCCTCAAACGCTTCTATTAAGCTTGTGATAGCAGTATTATCTACTGGGTCAACTTCAGCTACCTCAGCCATCCTATCGATAAGCTCCAAGCCTCTATCAGATAGATTCTTAAGATCTTCAACCTGACCCTTGATCCTATCCTCTTCCCTCTTAACTTTGGCCTCTTCCTTATCCAATGCCTCTTTCTTTTCGGCATCAGCAGCCTTTCTTCTAGCCTCAGCTAAATCATTGTAAGCTTTAGTAAGTGCATCAACAGATGATTGATCTCCAACAGCCTCAGCAGCAGCAAGCGCCTCACCAAACTCTTTCCCCAAATCTGCCATGCCATCAACAAATTCCTTCTCAATAGATGCTAGCTCTCCAGCCAAACCATCAAGGAGATCTATTTCGGCCTCTTTTGTCAAGTCGGCGAACTCAGCTAAGGTGTCTGCCACTTTCTTGCTGTTACTATCGTAATTCTTAAGATTCTCTTCATCGATCCTAGCTATCTCTTTGGCTAATCGTAACTCTTCTGATCTAAGTTTCTCAGCCTCACTCAGTGTAGCATTCTTCTTAATCTGTGCCTGCCTATTGGCTTCGATCTTCTGATTCATTATCTCAGTATTTCTGATGATAGCTTCATAGGCTTCCGCTTCATCTTCTAGGAACTTAAACCCAAGGAAAGTTTTTGCTGCATCAGATATGCCATTATAGGCTGCAAGCATTCCTGTAACTGGTACAGAAGCTATCTCAAGAGCACCTGCTAAGGCTGGAACTGTATTGGCAGCCAGATCTGTGATATTCGCAATAAGCTCCCGTGATTGCTCCCCAAGCAACCTAAAAGGAACGCTACTGGCCTCAGCCTCATCATTAACACCTGAGAAACTTTCAAACAATTCCGTAACTGCACTAATGGCATCTCTAACGCCTTCGCTAGCTGCTTTACCGAATTCAGCACTGATGGCTTTCTGAGATTCCGTAAGCCTCTTAATGACGTTGTCTAAACTCTCGGCCTGTAAAGCTGACTGCTCCATTAGGGTGGCGTTAGATTTTAACTCTTTGGACGCTAGTTGTAGTGCCTCTGTTAATGTCTCTGTATTGGTTGATAGTGTTGCGAAAACAGCTCTTGCACGTGTACTATTCTCACCTAATTCACTCATTACTTTGGCAGCGGGAACTCCAGCCTGAGCTAATGCTATCAGAGCTTCATCTGGTGCCGTATCAATCATTTGCTGAAAGACTTCAACGTTTAGATTTGCCTCTCTTGCCAGATTCTCTACAGAAGGTAGTGCTTGTGCATTTGCTGCGATTAACTTATTGGTAAGCTTCTGAATTGCTGTACCACCACGTTCAGCATTGATACCTACAGCATCCATTGCTGCACCAAGACCTAAAACAAACTCCGTAGAAGCATCAAATTGAGCCAAGTCCTGCGCTAATCTCTGTGAGGTTCTTGATATAGCCTCTTCAGTAGTTGGGAAGCTATTACCCAGTGCTACAACAGTTGAGGCAAGTTTATCAAAATCTCCAATATTAGCGCCAGTAAGGTTTGATATACGAGCAAGCTCTCTTGTCATCGTCTCAGAGGTCGTGCCTGTAACGGCACCTAGCCTAGCCATAGTCTCTGCAAAGTTGGCTATATTCTCTTCTCCCCTAATACCAAATCGAGCACCCTGAGAGCCAAATTTAGCAATCTCAGTGGCTGTTACACCAGTCTCAATGGCAAGCCTCTGAAATCTTAACCCTAACCCATCCACAGTATCTTGAGTCAAGCTACCTATACGCTTAATTTCTACAAGTGAATTCTCTAGCTCTCTAAGATCCTCAACACCAAGCCTAACTATATCGAAAAGCTTCTTGGTTGCAACCCCTAAAGCAGTGAACGCTGTAGCTGCAATATTGATACTGGCTTCTATCTTCTTGGTAGTGTCATCAGATTCAGATATAGCCTTATCGGCTTCCTGAAACTTCTTAATAACGTTATCTACAGCCTTTACTATCTTATTGGTATCTGGTGACAGCATCTCAATAGATAACTTAAACTCGTCTGCCATAATCAGTCCTTATCGTATTTCTTCTTTAAATTCGCTAACCATCCGGCTTGCATTACAGCATTAGCCTCTTGATTAATGGCTTCATTATGTTTGACTCCAGCCATGTCTCTCTTTAACTGTTCGGCAATAGAGTTAGTTTTATCTAATCTCAATTGTTCAACATCAAATTCTGCTGTTGTCTGCACTCTCATTAATTGTATGTGTCGAAGATCGTCTATACGTGGCCCCCAAGGACACCTCCTATAAGCCAGCCACCACTCCTGAATATCTCTCATTGGTAGTGATCTAACCTGATCAAGGGTCCAGCCCTTATATGGGCCATGTACCAGTGTGAAATAAAAATCGTAAAATGGATCTTCGACTAGCTGGGCTTTTTTTCGGTAATAAACTCTTGTGATAAGCCGCTCATTCTCATACTTGGATTAATGAGCTTTGCTTTGAATATTAATCCCATAGTCTCCAGAAATTCAACGTCATTCTCAGTGAATGCTAGATCTCCATTCTCATCTCTAGCTGAAACAAGAACAAGGCCCCATGACTCCAGCAATCCACCCTTCTTCCTATATTCCAATAAGTCCTTATAACCCTCTCCAGTCATAGGGTAGATCCAAACCTTCATCCCTTCACCTATCTCCTTTAGGTCAACCTCTGAAAATCTCTCCTTATAATCTATACCCTTAGCCTCTTCAAGTCTTTCTCTGAATGATCTTTTTTTGGACATATTAGTCTCCTTTTATTATTAGATGTTTACACCAAAAAACCCGACCACCAATTAAGATGATCGGGTTAATGAATTAGCTTAGAGTAAAGCCAACAGCTTCACCAGTAAGGTGACGAGCAGTATCGCCCTCTTCCCAAGCTGTATATCCAGCTACATCAACTGTAAGAGACTTAGCTCCAGTTGTAACTGAATCATTAGCTACGATATATCTCCCACGTAGTGTGAATTCGGAAGCGTCAGCACCAGCAAGATTGAAGAAGATTGCAGGGCCATGAGAAAGACCAGAAGGGTAATCCAATGTTGCTACAACATCGCCAGAAGCAGTGCCTGATAGATTAGTGGTGCTAAAAGTAGTACCCGTAGGGACGTTACCAGAAACTTCCTTCTGAATAGCAACCTCAGGAGAGGCTACACCACCAGTGACCACGAAGTCAGACTTCATTGTGTCACCGATATCAAGATTGATAGTACCGATACCAAGACGGCCTTTAGGAAGGTAGATATATCCATGCTCATGAGTTACACCAGCAGGTTCAGCAGTCTTAGGAATCATAATATAGATCTGACGCTCTTTACCAGCGCCTTCATCAGTCATAAGCTCTACAAGCTCAGTGAGAGACATGTCAAAGTAGAACTGACCGTTTGCCTCTAGTGGCTCTGTGAGCTCCTCTGGAATTGAGGCTCTAAAGTTTTTAGTCTGTGCATGAGTAACATCAAGAGTGTTACGTGTGAAATCCACAGAGCTAGGCAACCAAGCTGCTGGGAATTGCTGTCCATCAACAACTAGAGCAGCACCCAAACCTGTTTTTGCGGAGCCTTGAATATTATCAGCCATGTTTATTTTCCTTTATTATATTGGAAGTAAATATTTACATTTTCTACATAGTGGGAACCACTTGTCCCCACCGTTGATAAGGCAGTCCTCACAATCTCAAGTGAATTTCCTTCCCAAACGAGATTGGTGAATGCGCTTTCTATATGTTCTGTTATTGATGCACTTTCGTTTAAACCCTTTCCAAGAGGAGTGCAAACTTGAGCCACTGCTATACCTGCTTGCCTGTAGGTGTCTGGGCTTAGTTTCTCTGAACTTCCTGCAAAGTTAATTGTAAACCTAATGAATGTACTGAGACCATTCTCTGGCCGTTCAACCACATTGTCATAGTAGCACTGAATATTTGTTGCATTATCAGTATTATATTGATCAAGTGTCTCACTCATCTCAATCTGTAATGCCCTCAGCGCATCGCATCTAGTTATCTTCTTCAACATATTAACCTCTACTTATACTAAGGTTTATACCAGATGATCTAGCTTCCCTCTCTAAGGTATCTAATGCCATCTCGACATACATTCTAGGGGGTGCTCCACCATCTCCGTAGTTGACGAAAGAAGCATACTCTACAGCATTACCTAACTTGATGTTCAGATCTCCATTGCTCGCTTGCCTTATAAGCTTCTGAATCTCTTCTGCCAAGGGGTAATAACTCTTATTTATCCTGTCCTTAACACCCTTACTATTGAATGTCCAGCCACCATTTAGATAACCTTCTTTCTGTGGGGTGTAAGCGGCAAGGATTTCAGCCAATCTTCTTGCTAACTGAAATTGTATATCTCGTACAGCCCCGCCAGCAAAATCTTTAACCTCACTAGCTGAGGCATCGGGACCAGCCTTCCTATCAAGCTTTGCGATCTTCCCAGTAGTACCAAGATTGACCTTGGCTACCGTCTTCTTGGCAAAGTCTCTCTTAATCTTGTTAAGAGTTGGCTTGAGCCCCTTTCTGTAATTTGTTGGCATATTGAACCTATACTACTGATATTGTATCAGGGGCTCCCCTTCTGCACTGAAGTATCCATATAGCAATCTCCGTACCTGAATAAATAGGATTTGCTTGTGCTAGTATGTAATTAACTCCATTAACAGAAACCTCATCAACGTTAGATAGATTACCAACATCGCCTGATACTATAAATTTAACGTCTGTACTCAAGACGAGTGAATTGTCGATCTCGTGATTCTGAAATCTTAGCGGTGGAGACATCTTACTGACACTTACTGAGTTCTCTGTAGAAGTCACCTCTCCAGTAGTTGGATCATAGCCTCCCGCTGTCTTAGTCTTTAATGTAGCAGCGATTCCGAATTTGTCCAATATGGCTTTAGCCGCTGCTAAAAACTTTACATCATACTCTGTAGCCATTAGGATCTCCCTATACTACTACATATAAGAGGCTTAAGTATTGATCTCACTTCACCAAATACAGGCTGATCATTACCTGAACCACCAGAAAAATATTCCACTGTTGTCTCTAGTACATCTAGCTTATCTGTGGTTCTTTTTATGGCACCTCTGTTAGCTGCTACATTTGAATAAAGCTCAATAGTTATAGACTCAGCAGCAAGTACTGCTGTAGCTCTTTGAAGCCTCTTGGGTATCTCATCTACACCATCTTTAGGTAAGTAAGCCCTTGGGAAGCTTAACTCCTGATCGGAACTTACTTCCTCACCTAAGAAATTATACTTGCTATCAATATACTCAGTAGCGATCCTAAGCTGTATCTCCTTGTCTGTGATAGTCAATCCATCCCAGTTGGAGTTGCCGCCCCTATTACTGATGATAGTATCAGCATCAGTCACTGAGACATAGCTCTCCGCATCCGCTACAATGCTTCCATCTTCTACTATTAACGCCATATTAACCTCCTGATTGGGATCTAGGATTGGATTTTGCAAACTCAATGCGAAGATCTTGAATCGCCTTAGTAAGCTCCCTCATCACAATAACCTGCTCTTTTGTAGCCTCTTTATTATGCTTTATGTCTGTGGTATTCACTTTGACATCTGCATTTATGGTCATAACCCAACTAAACAACCCTATGATTGCCGCTGCGATTATACCTTTGACTATGCCATCAAAATCTTTCATAAATATCTCCTCCCCCCAATGAAGGGGGGCTGTTGGGTTAAGGTGCGTCAGTCACCAAATCTGATGATGAGAAGTTATAACCCACAAAATGGGCTGTACCTATAAGATCCTCCACAGTACTTACACTATCTTCTATTTCATAATAATGATCAGGCTCTAGGTAGTTGGCATTCATCGATCCAACACCAGCAGATAGTAGGCTTATATCTTGAGTTGCCCCACCATTGTATAGACCTGATATATTACTGGATTGATCACTATCCCATATGGCGAGTTGATTCAATAATAGATCTCTAGGGTAATTGCCACTTACTAGCCTCCCAAATCGATAATTCTCTCCTGTAATACCTCCACTAAAACCGTTATTACTATGCGTGTTGCTTGTGGACTGAAGAGCTCCGTCTATGTATACCTTGAACCTACTGTAATAATCAGACATATTGCCAGATGCAACACCAGTCGTCCCTCCATCATAAGTCACCATTACATGTTGCCATGTAGATGGACTAATTGATCCAGAAGGTGTCGTTAGCTGTAAGTGATTAACATTTGTTCCATATCTGAGTCTGAGTCTTTTTAGTCCATTATGGTTAGTTTGTTTTATCTCTAAATGTCCGCTATTTACAACATCGTTTGCACCGAAATAAAACAACGTTTGACCGGAGTTATTAGTAGATCCTTTAAACCAGAAGGCTATTGTCCACGCATCAGACGATCCTGAACCGTTTCCGCTTCTCTCTAACGCAGTCACTAAAGCAGCATTTCCTCCTAGATAGGACGATACACCATCTTCGAAGTTGAGTGACTTAGTGTTAGTATATACAGGCTCTACTACATTCAGAGTAACATTAAAAGATACTGAGCCGCCTAATGCATTTGCTGCCTTACACTGAATAACATGAGAGCCTATGGTATTAGGAGCCGTACCGTAAAAGTACCCAGTAGCCTGATTTAATACAGCCCATGAAGGAGCATCTAATTCACCATACTGGTTGACTATATCACTGCCTGAATCAAGTGCGATAGGTACATTGAAGGCCACCCCCTTGGTGACATCGAACGATTGATCGCTTATGTCTGGAGCGAAGAATAATTCTGGCTGAGAACCACCAGCAATTGACTGTTTGCTTATAGATGGAATTTTGTTAGTGCTACCTGCATGAGTAACATACAGAAACATTTCACTTCCGTCTCTATCATTATCCAAAGTAGCTACGACTTCACCATAAGCCTGAGAGTATAATTCAACGCTATTATCTGCCTTGTAGTGTATCTCCATCATCCCTATGGCTACACCGCTTGCTGGATGCCATTGATCCGTACTCGAATTATAATGAGTGGCAGAGGTGTTGAAGCTCCAGCCAGATAGGCCATATATAGATTCATTAGAACCTTGCCTAAAATACTCACTCATATCCAAGTGCGGAACGCTTACACCAGTCGATGCGCCTGTATAACTAAACGAGAAAAATGGGACCATCTGTATCTCATGATTCAAGTTAAGCATAAACTTCTCATTTGGTCCAATGGATACATTCGACTTCAGTACAGTGTCTGCCTCTACGCCATCTATAATAGCCGTCTCTGAGCTATCGAAATCATGAACAATACTCCAAGGTGAAAACCTTTTGGTCATTATTGGGAATTTTGCGTTAGGCTGATTCTCTCCACCCATGAAGATAGTAACAGAATCACCGACTAGAGCAGTATTTGACTGGCCTATTAATACCCTGCCTCCATTTGATATATCATACAACTTGAGGAAGTTATCAGTATCATATGCTAGTGCAAATACAGTATTGTTTGTGATATTATATCCACTCGCATATCTACTTGCAATATCCACACCAACGGAAGTCTCTCTAACAATGCCCAGCTGTCTTGAGAACTTAAAATTGTGCGACCACTTAGAGTTATATGTAATCTCCAATTCATCGCTTGTCTCTTCTGCCCCTGTATAGATACCTAGAATGTATGTACCATTATTGTCATGAGTCCAGATATACTCTTCGCCTCTACCTAGGAAGCTGCCATTATAGAACGGTTGCTTATTCTCATATATAGCTACAATGCTAGCGGCCTCTATTTCATCCCCTGCATTCCCACCATAAGCTATGAACCAATCATTAGATATAGCAGGGAGTGTTGAGCCGTTAATCATATTAGACACATCTATTGCAATAACTGAGCTGTCATTCATAGTAAGTTCTAAGCTAGACCCATTTAATGATCCGCTAGATACGAACTTGTTTTCATCGGCACCTAGAGTAGTTACGTCCACAGTGTACGATGTGCCATCTTGAAGTGTTATGGTTAGATTATTACCACTCAGAGAGAAATCTGTAACTGGATTATCGGTACTGGCAAATCCAGTGGTATTGGTGAACACATCGTTCAATTGAACTAGGGCGTTAGATAAGACTGAGTTAACCATTGACCCATTGATAGAGCATCCAGAAACAGGGACTATAAACTGTATCTTATTGGAATCCTTGAGTACCACTTGAATATCTGAACCATATGCAAGTGCCTGTAATTCATTTACACTATAAGGATTGATCTTACTTCCAGAAACACCCTCAGTGATATTAATGTTACCCGTGTTGGTTACACTTATATCCACTTCATTTAGATTCATAGAGTGATTACTGAACGGCAATTCAAAATAATTGCCCTCTAAAGGATCTCTTACTGCCTTGATGCCTATACTTTGGTACGAGTTGTCACCTAGTGATACTCTTAAGTTAGATACGTCACATTCGCTTAGATCAATAGCATAATCTTGTCCTATGAATCCAACATCGTCAACTTTAATGATATTCTTGTCGTTATTTGGAATCGACCCCATGCCACTTGTTAGGAGAAATCCTATTCTCTCAGTACCTGAACCTAACCCAGTATAATGTACCTGAGTGTCTAATATCTCAGCAAGGAACCTAGAATCAGGATTAAGACTGAATGATGTAGCTAAGAAGCTGTATGCATCATTTATCTGGATACTGGCTTTTGCATCACCTACATTACCTATTCCGTTATATGCTGACCTGTTATTATCGTACAACCCACAGTCTCTCAAAGTATAGTTAGCCGATCCCCAAGCACACGCTCCGGCATTCCAGTTACCTTTGACTTCGTTCTGGCTAAACTTGTTGTTTATGCCCCCAATACACAGCAATCCATTGTTGGCATTATATGCAGATACGTTAATAGCTACTGTGATATTCTGGCATCCCCCAAGAGATCCAGCGGCAAGGTATATTCCAGATTCTATATTAGATACAGATCTGTTCTCTATCAGGAAGCCACCACCTCCTATGCCGCAATCCTGAACTCTAAAACCTCTGAGATTGTTTTCTGCTCTACATTCTCTTATGAGAGGGCTTCTACACTCTTGAAGCCTAACTGCACCTCCGTTAGATGCGTTAGAACCTGCGTAGAATGCCTGCAATGATGCTTGATCAGAATCGTATCCTAAGAGACCACTTGTGGAAGAGTCTAAAACAGTGTTTAACTGAGTTCCATTCCATCCATTATTGTAGAACTTGCAAGACCTAATCTCAACCGTATTCGTCTTCTTTATTAGTAACCCATAACCCCCAGCATTCCTGAAAGCTATGCCACTAAATACAAAATTCTGACTACCGTCACCCTCATAACTAAATATATCTCCATTGGAATTACTGTAGGAGGTATATTTGACCTCGGCATCATTAGAGCCATAAAAGCTCAAGCTGTGAGGTAGGTCTATCTCTGAGGCGATAGTACAGGCACCCTTAATTAATATGAAGTCACCATCCTGTGATGAGCTAATAGCTAGATTTAAATCAGAGTAAGGCTGCAATGAAGAGCCAGTCTGTGTTGCACCTGTATATGAGGAGTCAACATGAATATCGTATCTATCTAAAGCACTAGCTTGTATGTCAGATACCTTAACCGATTGATCTTCTATCTTATTCCAATTCGAAGAAGAATCATATATGACCTGATCGTTTACAGAGTAGTTAGTAGAATTGTAGGTGCCAGAAACGCTTACAAACAGCCAGTCTCCAGCCGTTAAGTCTTCTATCAAGCTTAGATCTGGAGTGTTTGTCGAGGCATCCCAATGACCTCTATAAGATCCCTGACCGTCAAATGATAGTTTTTTCCCAAACTCTAAATTCAAATAGCTAATGATAGCATTTCGATCATAATTATATAAAGGACCAGTCAGATCATTGCCATCTCTATCCTGAATCCTGTCAATCTTGAGCTTCTTGAAAAATACCCTAGGTGATACCCCATCAGGCTTGTAGAGTTTATTACTCTTAATAACAATCCTATCAGCTAAAGTTGGGTGCGGTTCTGCATAGCATGTAGTTAAATCCTGTGGTCTAACCCTAGATCCCTCAAAGAGCACTTTGGCTGACTCAAGATCTGAAAATATTTTAACTTTTATCATAATACTAAACCTGAACGTACAATGTTAGCGCCCTGAGCTTCACAATGCCTGAAACTGTGGACTTAACCTGAAATTTAACCTTACCTGCATCATTGGGGCCATTGGTATCAATAGTGTCACCAACAAAAAAGGATATATTTGGCTCTGCTGTATACTCGACATCTGCACCATGATCCATCGTGACAACAACCTCCTCAATAGGGAAGTCAGAACTAGGGGTGGTGCCAGTATGCCTCTCAAACAGCAGTCTAGCCTCTAGTTGTCCTCTATCCTCATCTGGATCAAAAGACATAGATGCACGCAAGCTACCAAATGAATTGATCGTCAAACCTTCGAGATGAAATTGCTTAGTAACCTCATCATATCCCACAGCTTGAGCTTCCTTCATATCTGCTGGTCTATAATCAAACAGCCCTTGAGGATCTATGTTTAAATTTAAATCAATCCAATTAGACTCATCTTCATCAGTTATAAGAGTCTCAGTTGCCTCACCATCAAAATAGAAAGGTGTAAGTATTCCAAGGTATCCCTGAAATTGTAATGGATCTCCATCATCCCCCTTCGGACCAGATACGCCAACACTGGATAAAGTGAGCCCGCCTGATGCCTTACTTAAAGTTAGTGGCATTATTGAACTCTCCTGTCTATAAATTGAAAAACACCATAAGACTCCTCTCTGACTCTACCACTTGATTCCGTCCTCTTAAAGTAATATGGATATGTACCCTCACCAACAAGAATAGTATCAGAATTGGTTATTCTCATGTCAATCTGACCAATATTTGAGTGGAAGAAAAATCCAGTCTCATTCTGAAGTAGAACATTAGATAGAACGAGCAGCTGATTGCCACCTACTCTATCCATTACAACAAGCTCAAAATCCTGATCACTAACGTCTTCTGCCTCTCCTTGATCATTTGTTGCGCTAATCCTATAAAGGAAGTCAATCCCAACCAAGGCATGAGTACACTCATTGCTTTCGGTAAAGTTAAATTCATTGCAACTCATATTTTCTCCTATATAAAACTGCCACGTTAATCAATTACATTCCATGCCTCTCCAGACAATTCACCAAGGATCTCACTGTATGTCATTGGAGTCTCATCACCAGCCATCCAAGATAAATCCAAATGACCAGCTACAGATGCACTTCTAGCGACGAACATAAGCCCATTAGTGCTAGATCTCTCTTTTGAGGGTGTATTGCCATCAAATAGAACATCTGGTAGATCTGTATAATCAGAATAATTGCATATATAATAGTTCATCAGGACTACACCCTATCATTATATCTGGCCAATATCTCACTATCAGTCAAAGCCCTATCGTAAAAATATATATCATCAAGATCACCATTGAATGGCTGAACACCGTTCGATGCACCCACCTGAAGAAAGCCAGTGCCCGCAAGATTGTATGCCTGCATGGTTAAGTTTGTAGACTTTGCTCCATCTATAAATATAGCTCCACTTGCCCCTGAACCCTCACTTCTAATTACAACGTGCCTCCATAAACCATTTGCTAAGTTAGCTCCTGAACTGGTCTTATTGCTGGCTGAGACCCTAAACTGTAGTTGACCAGCACCATTCATTCTAAATCTAAATTGATCAGAAGTAGTTCCAGTGCCAGTAGCTAGTATGACCTGTTGAGCACTAAGAGATGTTTTCATCCTAGCTAAAATTGTAAATGGACCAGTGCCAATAGCAGTTAATGCTAAATCAGAAGAAGCATACCTCTGATCCACCCCATTGAAGGTGGCTGCCTTTTTATCTGGAAGGCCAATACCCTCCACTATTGATGGTGAATTTACAGGTGATAGAGCAGGCTCCGAAAAATCCCTGTATGCAAATACCCAGTCTGGAACCGGATCAGTGTACGATGAAGTTGCCTTGTGTCGATTTTTTATCCATGCTGCCAGTGCAGTTTTACTCTTGAATGCCATCTTCGCCACCCTGATCAGCTTCCTTATTAGCTGTGGCTGGCTTATTATATTCAGCAATAGCCTTAAGTAGTTTAGCTTCTCTAACTCCATCTCTATTGGACATTACAAGCTTACTTACATGAGCAATGACACCTGTAGCAACCCTAGCAAGATGCTTTGCTTCAGCTCTTTTTGCAGCGTACTCAGCAGCGGCCTTATTTGCCTTTGCTTCATTGAGTTTATCTCTCTTTGCCTTAGCAACAGCCTCTTTCTTCTCTGCTTCTAACTTCTTTGCTCTAAGCTCTGCAATTTGTGCATCGATATCTTCACTTGATAGCTTCTTTTGCGCCATTATTCTCTCCTTATTATTGTATAAACCAAAAAAAGGGCTACCCCAATTAAGGAGTAACCCATAAAATAAAAACGTCTATTACAGAGCGTTAGACTCTAGGATAGCCATTTTAACTTGCTTACGAGAAGCAACCTTACGATCCCAGTTACCAGCAGTAGCATAGTCAGTGTTACTTGCCATATCTTCAGGATTAGTAAGAGAGAAGTCAAAGCCCTCTGGAGACATGACGAAACGTCTACGAGAAACTAGGAAGTCGTGACCCATACCACCACCAGATATAGTACTGCGATCAAACTCTTCACCAATTAGGCGATCATCCATACCGAACTGGAATACATTAGCACCACAAAGGATAGTCTTATAAGAAGCTGTATTAGAGCCAGAAGTAACAGTCATGCCGTCATCTTCAATAATAACCATACCAAGATAAGTATCGAAACCGATATTAGTAGCAGATGCAGGGATAAAGTTATTAGGCTCATCTTTTTCAAGCTGCTTACGAACACGAGAGTGCATAATTACAACATTGAGACCAGATCGATGATCGCCCATAGTGTGCTGAGTATCAATAATAGCATCAGCAGAAATGAGATTTGCAGCAGTTAGTGAGCCAGCAACAACATCACTATAAATGTTGTTGATCATATCGCTACTGTCATTGGCAACGTTATCAGCCTGAACACCAGCAATCTGATTAAGAAGGATAGTCTGATAGTTATTCTCCCACATAGAGCCTAGCTGCTCACGAAGAACACCAGCAGGATCATTGCCGACAACAAGACGATCAAGATTAGCCATCTCATATGCCTTGGCACGAGTAGTAGCCTGAGTCTGGTAGAGGCTGGAAGCAATCTGAGTAGGAGTGATGTCATTTGCTAGATCGTAATCACCAACAGTAGCTACATCATCTTCGATAGAAAGGTTAAAAGGAACAGTGATTCTATTACCAGCAACAGAACCGATCTGGCTAGTAATTGAATCATTGGTACTAACTAGACCAGATTTCCAAAGACGAGAAAGAGTTGTAGAACGCTCATTGACGTAAGGCGTTTGAATTTCTGGAATGAAATGATTTTGAATAGTTGCAGCCATTTAAAGGGCTCCTATTTGAAATTGAACTATATCGAATGAATAATTTGGCAAGCTTGACGAACCGTACAAACGATTCTAAGGCGCATCTCACGCCTTTAATTAGTAATATAGTGTCCTTTATTCAAAAATCCAATGAAATTGATTCTAGGTGTGTTTCTGTGGCTTATACTGGGTATTACGATATATCTTCCATGACTTATCTCGTCTAAACTTCTTGGTATCCCACTCCATCCTCCCCTCTGCATACTCTATGGTTCTACGGTCATTTGTATCAACTATGTCCTTCGAAGAGGATCTATTAACATCCCTCATGATAATCTCCATATTTCATAGGTATAAAAAAAGCCCACCACCCGAAGATGATGAGCTAAATGACTCGGTAGCGAATTTCCTTGTCATTAAAATGGTGAACACGCCTTGGACTTGCACCAAGCATCTCCTGCCTACTAAGCAGGTGTGTTAACTAACTACACTAGCGCCATGGTCTATCCAAGATCCTAGTCCATCTTAAATTATCAACCATGTTGTTCATAAAAAAGAACCCCTTACAAGCTTGCATGCCACTAAAGGGCAGAGGGGCCATTGCAAGGGAAGATGGTTGCGGGACTCAGATTCGAACTGAGAACGCAAGCTTATGAGACTTACAGGTTAACCATTACCGCATCCCGCACACTAAATAGGAAGGCCCTACACCGGAAGAAAGGAGGAAAACCAGTGCAGGGCCATAAGGAGGAAAGACCCATATCTCGAATGGGCTAGAATTATTGCCAGTCATCTTTAGAAGTAGTGCGTGACATTTTAAGTCACCTGTAAGTAACATTATGCACTGGCTTTAGTGATAATTAAGAATTTAATCTCACTGGGACTACAGGAAGCATCCCCGCTGTATAACTATAATACACTCCTTTTTAGATTTGTCCAATGAGTTTCATGGCTACCAAAAGTGGATACCTCGACCTCTGGAGAAATTCCTCTCAACGCCTCTAAGGTAGTCAGCCAATGTAACCACTGGCTTCATGTACTCATGGGCCATTCTCTTTGCTTCAGGCGATAGGTTTCTATGCCGATGATAAAATGCTCTTATATCCTCAGTAAGCTCCTCAAGAAGCTCTGCCCTAGTCTTGTCTATTACTATCTGTTCTTCAATGACTGAGTTACCACAAGTACCGCAAATATACTTAACCTCTCCAGTATCACCGTCAAACCCATCGGCAGTCATCTCTTGATCACATGAGCACTGTATCCACATCTCTGACTTCCACTTGTATCTTCCACTTACCTCTGTGTCGCTCATGTCATTTTCCTTTATTATATAGTCTATATTATTCCGGCTCCGCCTCCGAATATGCTTCGCAATTCGACACAACTCCTTTTCTTTTCGCTTCGCTGAGAACCTATTCACCATCAGTATCGCCTCAGTGACTCCTTTCAGTCGGGGCAGCTAGGCCCATAGCGTTCGTGCTTCGCACTCACTTATTATATAGTGTTAGTTATATAGTGTAACGCTTCGCTGATGTCTTGTGGTGTGCTCAAATCATAGCACGAAAAATAAAGCTTGTCAAATGTGTTTTGGACTTTTTTTTTAAAAATAAGCGAAAATGACAAATTAAACGTGTATTATTTGTCAAAAACGCTTCAATGGAATTAATAAGCATCAATGCTATATTGTTAAGAGCTAGTGAGATGCTAGCATAAAATAAGTAAGAGGCTTATATGACCAAGGAAGCGAAACAAAAGATCTTCATTGAATATTATAGAGAGAATGAATGCACTTATCAAGAAGCCATTGATCAGACTGGAGTAATTAGCCGATCTGGTTTTAATAAATGGAAGAAGGATGAGGATTTCCTAGACGAACTACATCGAGATGATAGTAGGATGATGGATCAAGCAGAGTCCGTTCTATATATTGCAATGAGAGATGGATCTAGCAAGGTTGATAAGATACAAGTCGATACGGCTAAGTGGTACTTAGAGCGTAAAGGCGGCTATCACAAAGTTGCTAGTGAACAAAATATTAACGTTAATCATAGAGCGATTGCTCAGATTGAAGTTCCCGATATGACTGAGGATAAGTTTGCTGCTATTGGAGCCAAAGCACAAACGGTAATTCCAAAGGATGAAGAAGATATCATGGCATTAGCTAAGGATAGATTTGGAGAGGAATTCACATTCGAGATGCCCGATGAGTAGCGAACCTGAAGTATTTTGGAAAGCATTAGAGGGCTCTCAAACTGCATTCCTAAACTCACCCTATAGAGAAACACTTCTACATGGATCACGTGGTGGCGGCAAAACAGAAACAGCTGTCATGGCTTTTGCAAAGCATGTAGGAAAAGGTTATGGGCATAGATGGTGTGGTGTAATATTCAGAAGAAAATACAAAGACTTAGATGACGTTATTAAGAAGTCAAAAAGACTATTCTCAGTACTATTCCCTGATGCTAGATTTCTAGCTGGTAAGGGTGATTTGAAGTGGGTTTGGCCTGATGGCGAAGAATTAATGTTTCGTAAGTTTGATAATCCAGATGACTATAGCGGTTTTCACGGACAGGAAATACCCTTCATATTGTGGGAGGAGATCACCAACTGGCCTACAGATGAGTGCTATGAGACTATGAAGTCTTGTAATCGTGCCGCTGATACATATGCTACCGATGGTAGTGGAGATAAGATGCCCCTTAAGTATCTTAGTACCACAAACCCAAGTGGAGCTGGTCATAGCTGGGTTAAAGAGTACTTCAAAGTAACGCAGGTAGACCCATATCAGCCAATAGTCAATGAGGTTGGCGAGAAGAGGGTTCATATACCTTCCAGTGTATTCGAAAATCCATACATGGACGATGACTATGTTAAGTCGTTATTCGTCCTCAAAGACCCAAATCTGCGCAAAGCATGGCTTCTCGGTAGTTGGGATATTGTAGCTGGTGGGCTATTTACTGAGGTATGGAGAGATAAGCACTGTACTGTAGCTCCATTTGAGATACCTAAGAGCTGGAAGATTAACAGATCATTCGACTGGGGATCATCCAAGCCTTTCTCAGTTATATGGTATGCAGAATCAGATGGTACTGACTACAAGGATAAAGATGGCAATATGATTCCTACTGTACGTGGAGATGTCTTTGCTATACTGGAATACTATGGAGCATCAGCACCTAATGTAGGATTAAGAATGACTGCAAGGGCAGTTGCTATTAAGATCCGTGATATTCAGATGAATCATCCACTACTTAAAGGTAGGGTAGTCAATGCTGGTCCTGCGGATACTGCTATATTCACAGTGGAGAGTGGTAACTGTATTGCCACAGATATGAGACTTATGGGTATTAATTGGCTCAAAGCTGACAAGAGTGCTGGATCTCGTATTGCCGGATGGGAGGTCATACGTCAAAGGTTAGAGAATTGCTGGAATGGATCAGGATTGCCTGCCCTAAGGATCTTTAGAGGCGGTAATTGCCCAGACTTATTGAGACTACTGCCAGTTGCTCCTAGAGATGATAATGAGCCGGATGATATAGATACTGACTCAGAGGATCACAATTTAGACGCACTCAGATATAGGATGCGCAAGAAAAAGGCCAGCGGTGGCCCAAGAACACTATAAGGAATATTACATGCCTAGTACAATTAGAGCTAATCACTTTCAGCATATAGGGCTTGGCGTTATGTCAGCAGATACTGGTGATAGCATAGATTCACGCCATCCTGACTATGTGGCGAATATTGAGAAATACGATCTAATAAATACTCTCCTTGGTGGCTCTGCTGCTATGAGGGGTGCTGGAGAGAAGTATTTACCTAAATTTAAAAAAGAGGCTGATGAAGATTATAAGAGAAGGCTCTCAAGGGCTTTCCTCAATCCATCTTTCAGTGTGGCTATAGAGTCACATGCAAGTAAGCCATTCAGTTTCCCTGTTAATGTTGAAGGGAATTCTGAGAATCCAATGTTGTCTTCACTTATTGATAATGCAGACGGTCAAGGCAATGGTATTACTGAGTTCGCTAAGAGATTATTTACTGATGGTGGCTCCTATGGTATGACTCACGTACTGGCTGACTTCTCCAACAATAACGCAGTTAGTAAGGCTGACGAATTACTGAATGGTGTTGGTGCCAATCTTGTTCATATTCGCTGCCTAGATCTCTTCTATTGGGATGCCGAGCTTGTTGGTGGTAAGCATAAGTTAACCGAGATTCGCTATCATAGAGAGGCTACTGTAAAGCAGGGTGAGTTTGGTAAGCGTCAAGCAAAGCAGATTGTAAGGTGGCTAAGAGATAGATGGGAGATATGGGAGCGTCAGGATAGCGATGACACAAAAGCCTCCAACAGGACTGATAAGGATGGTCAGAAGTTAAATTCAAATGTGGGCGAGTGGGCAATTATTGAATCTGGTGTTAATTCACTTGGTGAGATTCCATTAACTACTATCTACTTTAAAAGAACAGGCTTTATGCAGGCAGAGCCACCTAACTGGGAATTGGCTGAGGTTGTCCTTGAGCATTATCAGGATATGTCTGATCAGAAGAACCTAGAGTCTGTAGCACGTGTTGGAATGATGTTTGCTAGTGGCTTTGATGAGGAAGAAACTAGCGGCATAAGCATTGGTCCTAAGCAGTTAATACAGTCATCTAATACTGAGGCTAAATTTGAGATTGTAGAGCATTCCGGTTCTGCTGTTACTATTGGTCGCAACTCCCTGAAGATCTTAGAAGATAAAATGGAAGAACTTGCACTTAAGCCTGAGATTAATAGAACTAGCGGCGACGTAACTGCATCAGAGGTTCTTTCAAATGCATTCAACAGTGCCTCTGAGTTAATTTACTGGACTATAGCAGTAGAGAATGGACTTAGAGAAGCATTTGCTTTGGCCTATAGCTGGATTAATGAAGATCTTGCCGATGACTTCATTCTTGAGGTATATAAGGACTTCACGATAGTTGGCAATGTATCTGACATGACTGTCCTTTTAGATTCATATAGGGAGGGTGCAATTGACAAGAAGACTTACCTTGTTGAGCTTAAGCGCAGAGGCTCACTAGATATTAGTCATGATATCAAATCAATAATGACTGCTTCTGAAAAAGAGGCAGATAGGGAAATGGAGAGAGCAATTAAAACAGCTCAAGCAAGCAAACCAATGGAGAGCAATAATGAAGATGATGATAAAACTTCTAATGATTATGATAGTGATGATGACGGTGGGATGCAAGACAGTTAATATATATGTCGAGTCTCAGGGTGATGTAGATATAGAGAATAGCGTATCTGGATCAGAGATTGATGATGCGCTGGATGCAACTCTAAAATAATTCAAAAAAAAATATAAAAACCACTAGACATATCATTTTCTGATGCTATAATAGTATCGCATTCAGTTAATAAACGAAAGGAGAAGGATATGTATGATTTTAGATTTGTTAACCGAGCTAACGGCCAGATGGTAAAGAAGCAAGCAGTTGGAAGATTCGATCGTTTGCGACTAGCATGGAAGATGGCTTTCGGTAAATAAGAATACACCGCCCCTAATCATTGCGGTATACAAGAGGGTTGATTAGTGATTGTTCAGTGCAGGCACAACACTATAAAAGTGCCTGCTAGAACGAAGGATTCCCCACTGGGAGGGGTATAGGTCGCTACTTATAGGTCGGTTCGATTCCGGCTCCTTCGATTTGCAAAGGTGGCTGAGTTTGGCTTAAGGCTATCGATGGGAGACAAGTGCCCTATAAGCGATTTCCGTGTCACTTCGGGCTATCGGAACCGCAGGTTCGAATCCTGCCCTTTGCACTCAGTCTAGTAGGTAGACTTAAAATAAACCTACAGTGCCGCTCAGTTGCAAAGGTGTCTTTATGGCGTAACTGGGTGGCTTTTTTATTAATGGGCGAGATGCCCGCAATTGCGAGAAGCAAGGAGAATACAATGGCATTAGATTCTTTTTTAACATCACTAGATAATACATCAGAAGCAATGAGAGAACATTATGTCGAAAATAAAGAATTGGGCGGTTATGTCCTACAGACGAATGATCACATCGCAGAAGGTGTTAATCTTGGTGTCGTTAACACGCATGGTTTCAAGAGTACTTTAACTACTCTAAGAGGTGAACTAAAAGAGGCTAAGGCTGGATCTGCTGATCTTGATCTTTATAGAGCTCTTGGTTCAGTCGATGAAATCAATAAGACAATTTCAGATTTGAAGTTATCTGCTGGCAGTGCAACTAAGGATATGGAATCTTTTAAGGCGCAGATGGAAGAGAAGTATAACACTGATCTCAAAGCTGCTAACGATAAAGCTGCCGCACAATACCAACAGTTAGTTGATGCAAATCATAATAATGCTATTGCCAATCTTCTGGCAACTGAGGGCGGTGACTTAGTGGACAATGCGGTTGTTCGAGATGTCATCATTAATAAATTAAAGCATAGTTCAAAAGTTGATGAAAATGGCAATGTATCAGTTATTGATGCCAATGGAAATCCATTGATGTCCTCTGCAACAGGTTCTATGGAAGCGATGAGCCTCAAGGAATACTTCAATCAAATGAAAGCTAATCCTGATTACTCATTTGCAATTAAAGCCTCTGGAGCCTCTGGCTCTGGCAGTACAGGATCATCTGGTTCTGGTAGCGGTAAGTCCATAACTACTCCAACAAGTGCGGTTGATTGGAATAAAATGAACTTATCTGATCAGAATGCATTCTATCAACAAAACCCAACACTAGCAGTGGAGTATGCTAAGGCTGCATCAAAGCTAGGATAATACCTTCGCTGATTGTACGTCAATCGGCTCCCTTTCGCCTCCTACCTTCGGGTCAGGGGGCTTTTTTGTGCCTATATAAAATGCAATATTTCTTTCATTTATGTCTTGCATATAACTTTTACTGTGTTATCGTAATATTGTAACAGTAAGAAAGGAGAACAAATGAAGATGACAAGAGACGACACCTATCAATTAGGTACTTGGGAGTGGGAGCCTCATTGGACTACCATTACTAAGGGTAGGCGTGTTCCATTAGTCCTATTCAGTAATTGTACTGGACATACTACACTGGAGTCCTTCTATAAGGAGGTTACACGCCAAGAGATTGAGAGGTACAGTAGAAAAAGTGCATTATGGCAGCCTTATTACTTTATAAGACAGCCTAAAGATTATTCACATAAAGGAGACAAAATATGAGTAAAGTGATTATTTTAAATGGTCCACCGAGAAGCGGCAAAGATACAATAGCAAGTGAGATGTCTGAAATTGTATATAATGTGAGTACTGCATCATTTAAGAAAAGGATAATTGAGTTGGCTTTGTTCATGTCTGGAATTCAAAGGATTGACTGGGTTACTAGGTATGATGAGCTGAGTGAGGCGTATGCAGTTCTACTTGAAGGCCATAAGTGGATGAAAGATGTTCCATGGGATCGTCTTGGTGGTAAGTCTCAGAGAGAGTATTTAATATGGATATCTGAAGAGGTCATGAAGCCAGTTCATGGGGATGATTACTTCGGTAGGACTCTGGTAAGAGATATAGACTCACGTGGACTTGAGTTTGATTATATTGTTTCAGATGGTGGATTCATTGATGAATTACCGCCACTTCTTGAAGATGATAGACTCGATGTGTATATAGTGAAGTTATATCGTGAGGGCTGTAGCTTCGCAGGGGATAGTAGAAATTACATACCTCGTGAATTTATTGAAGATAATAACATTCCGTGCCTTGAATTATACAATAATAAGACTATACTAGGCGCAATTGGAAATATTACTGATTTTATTTATGAGGTTGAAGAGCAAAAACAAAAAAAGGAGAAGTAAATGAGTAAAGAGATTGAAATTGCAGAGATTGTAAGAGAGCAAGTATTAAATGGCAAGAAAGTTACAGCGTTTGTTGTAGATGATTCAGCAGGTGATACACCATATAAAAGAGGTGAGGCATTTATTGTGGCTGATATTAAGATAACACACCATCTTGAGCCACAGGAGATACAAGTAATCTCTGCTGATGGCTGGGCATTCCTATATGAAGAAGTTGAATTCAATGTGTAGGGTCAAGTATGGGATTAGGTTATAAAGGAAAGGGTACTGCCAAGAAGAGTGCCGTGGGAGTCTTCGGTGTTAAGCAGTCATCTCAAAATGGCAAAGGTTCAGTGATTAGCTCAACTTTTGGAGATGGCTGGCTAAAGAGTACTGAGGAGAGATTGGCAAATCGTCAATTTCCCTGTAGTAATTGTGGGGTTATGAAGCCGGAAGGGCATTGTGTAAAGTGCAATTATTCACCGAAAGGAAATAGAGGATGGTGAGTGGATTAGGTGTGTCACTAGTAATTGATGGGGTTGAAATAAGTCCTACTTGGAACTATTCTGTAAGTTTTTCAAGTAGAGCCTCGATTGAGAGAAAAGAGCGAGCTATTGCAATTGCAAATAAATTTAAGAAAGGAGAAATTAAGGTATATGACAAAGGAAGAATTGATAAGAGCTGATGTTAAGGCTCTAATGGATTTCGGTAGAAGTAAGTTTGAGGCTTGTATAGAAGTCGGTAATAGGATGGGACTATCGCCTCAGACTGTTGACAGGTATCTTAGATCTAGGAGCAAAAAGAAGGAAAAGAAAAAGTCTAATGAGACTATAGTGGGTATAATTGGCGATACTCACTTACCTTATGAGCTTGAGGGCTATATGGATTTCTGCATTAAGACTTTTGATGAGAATGGAGTAAATAAGGTAATACATATTGGTGATCTTTTTGATAATCATGCGTTGAGCTTTCATGACTCTGAGCCTAGTCTAAAAGGTGCCTATGGTGAGCATATTGATGCATTTGAGCACTTGAAGCCTTGGAAGGAAGCTTTTCCTGAGATGACTATCATACATGGGAATCATGATGCAATTCCAGCTAGACAGCTAAAGAAGATTGGCTTAGATCCAAACTTATATCTTAGGCCAATGTCCGAGGTTTATGATTTTCCAGATGGATGGAAAGAAGTAGAGGAGATTGAAATTGATGGAGTACTTTATCATCACGGTCACACTGCTTGCGGGGTTAATGGTTTCAGGAATGATGCCAAAGATCGTATGCAATGCACTGTTTCAGGTCACGCTCACGGTAATCTTGGTATTTCTTATACCGCTTGTAGCCATCGTCTAGTTTGGGGAATGGCTGTTGGATGCGGAATAGACAATAAGAAGATGGCGTTTGCCTATGGTAAGCACTTTAAGAAGAAGCCCATAGTTGGTTGCGGTGTAGTTAGAGGCGGGAAGTCTCCACAGGTGTTCTCTATGGACTTAGGTGAAAATTAGTGGCTGAGTTTAACAAAGTGAGCTACAGTAAGAGTGGATTACCTCAAGACTTCTCCTATGAGGAGCAGCTGATTAGCAATCTAATACAGGTTGATAGTAAGAGATGCTGGACTTCATATAGGAGGAGAGAGGAGTTTGGAATGGTGATATTTGAATATAATGTAAAGGTGGTAGATAGTGACGAACTTTCAGATTTTGAGCTATAAGTAAAGGAGGATAATATTAAGAATTGGAATAACTATGAGGATCTGGCCTTTTCTGTATATCACAGTAAGGCTAAGTCCTTTATTGATGAGTCTGAGTGGATGAGTGATGCCGGATATATATTTACAAAGCTATTGGCCTCACACTCCGATTTAAGTGATTCTCATTTTGGCAAGGTATTCAAAACGTCACTAATGAATAGGTATAAGGATATTGCAGATAATGCAATTAGAAGGCAGAAGCTAATATCTGACGCTTGCGATGTTCATTATAGTGAGAGGGAAGCATTTAAGCCTGCTCATGACCTTATGGATATGGGACTTGATAGTAAATGCACAGAAAATGAGCTAAAGGTCTTGAAACTTATGCTGGAAGGGTATACCTTTAAAGAAATAGCAGAGAGGATTAATAAGAGCATTCAAACTGCATACAATATAAGAGATAAGATAGTAGGTAAGATTAAGCAGCAATTGAAGGAGGAATTAAATGGGTAGAAGCTCTATACCTAAAGTAAGGAGAAAGTCATGCGGTAAATTCCACGGAGTTTATAGGCAGTCGTGCAAAAGGAGATGGTGTTATCAATTCATGCACAAAGGTAGAAGATATTCATCATTTGGCTATCTATGTGCAACTGATGCGAATAAAGCAAAGTTAAAGAAGATGATTGATATAGGAATTGATATGGAGGAGGCGTTTGATGCAGGATGAAGATAGGAGGAATGAAGAGAGGCAGTCACACTTTGTAGAAGAGTGCATGTGGTGGATGATTCTTATGAGTGTATCGGCCCTAGTATTTTCACTGGGTAGATTGCTTTATTATTTATTTAAAGGAGGATAACATGAGGAGGTTTACAATGATGGAGTTACTGTTTACTATATCAATATTGGTAATCCTGATAGGGATAGGGCTGACATCTGGCACCAAGGTGTTAAGGGCTCAGATAGAAGCTCAAAGAAAGGCTGAGATAGTAGTTATAAGGATAGCTATTGAACAGTATCGGCTGAGGTTTGGTGAGTATCCCATGAAGGAGAGTGGAGATATTGACTTTGCTGACTTACTGAGTAATTATATCAAACATTATGATTACGATGGTGATGACGATATTGATCAAGATGACTTCAAGCATCCCACAAGAGTAATGAACCTAAGTAATCTGGAGCATGACTATAAGTATATCTATGATCCATATGAAGAGAAGTATCGAGTTGAATTGAATGAGGGAGGGTTTACAATAAAATGAAGTACATACTATTTGTTGCATTTATGATGGTTGTCCCATGCTATAGCAATGCATCTGAGCGAGAGCTTGAAGTCCTAACTAAGACTCCAGAGGCGATTATATCAGAGGCTAATAAGAGTATAAGGGAGGCTATAGAGGAGACTGATAAGATTGAGTCAACTCTTGTAGGGCTGGCTAATATCTATGAGGTAACAAAAGATCCAAATATTCACAAACAAATACTTGAATATAATCAAAAGGCGTTTATGGTTCTACTACACATAAGGCGAATGATAAAACTTAAATATAAAGCACAAGAAGAACTAGAAGAGGAGGATGAGATAGAATGAACCAAGTAACTAAAATGAACAAGCATATTTTAATCGCTATGGATTGGGAGAATAGAAGCTTAGAAGAGTTAGAGAAAAATCGTGATGTTGCTTATGCTGCTGCTGCTGATGCTGCTGCTGCTGCTTATGCTGCTGCTGATGCTGCTGATTCTGCTTATGCTGATGCTGCTGATTCTGCTTATGCTGATGCTGCTTATGCTGATGATTATGTTAAGTACTGGCTTAACAGGTACTTTGAAATCACTGGAGAGAACAGAAAAGAGTACGAAAAAGCTTTGAAGGAGATGAAGAAATGAATAAACACATTTTAACCGCTATGGATTGGAAGAATAGAAGCTTAGAAGAGTTAGAAAGAAATAAATATTATGCTGCTTATGAAGCTGCTGTTGCTGTTAGGGCTGCTTATGATGCTGCTGTTAGGGCTGCTTGTTATCCTGCTGCTGTCAAATGCTGGGTCAACGAGTATTTTGAGGTCACAGGCGAGAACAGAGAGGAATATGAAAAAGCTTTAGAGGATATGAGGAAATGAACCAAGTAACAAATTTAATCCAGTGGAAGAACCTGACGCAAGAGCAGAAGGACGATTTTGATTTTGAGAATTATAGGTACACTGTCCAGACTCCTACAAATACTAAATTTTTTGGCTTTTATCAAAAAGAGCGACCTACATCAATTACTGATTTTGGATCAGTTTACCGCCTCGTGATCGAGCACGACAAGTGGTACACATATTTTTCAGAAGAATTTAGTAAGAAGTATACTGTTAAAGGTTCTGAGTTCGTTAATCCAGATGGAGCTATATCTCTTCGCCCTGCCAAGCCTGACGAAATCCCACAGCAAGAGAAAACTCTAGAGCAGAAGATTAAGGATAAATGGTCCGATAAAGAAGTGGTGCTACTGAAGCATGATGCCATGGATGTTTTGCGTATGGTCTCGAATGACTCCTCATGCTTTTCGAGCTCGCATACAATATGTAGGTCAATCAAAGGTTTCTACAAATATGTCTACGACCAAGATGGCGACTTAATTAAATCATTGAGGTCAGTGAAGAGTTGGAAGGGTAAAACCATTCAACCTTTAGCAGTTTTATTTGAGGAGGTTAAGTGAATGATGTTTGTTCGGCTGCGTTAATTCGTGGCCGTAGATGTGAGGTTTGTATATGTGCTCCATACGAGGAGTATGATATAGAGATCACAAGCCACGATAGTGAGGAAAGAGAGTACGATATTAAGAGTGAAGATAAGGAGGTGAGAAATGGGAGTAATACTTGACAAGTACGGTGACGATATACACATAAGTGCAACTGATAGGATATTGCTACTTGATGCCAAAGGTGCTAATTCAGATGAGATCACCAATATAACCGGAATTGCCAAAGGCTATGTCAATAAGGTCATTAAGAGATATCACGATCTTGAGCTAAAAGATAAGTGGAGAGTTAAGTGGCAGAGGAGGATGATGAAGTATATGCTGATAGGTAAAATTGTGGGCAACTGTCAGTTTTCTTCATTCTTAAAAAGCAAGGACGGGGATTTATTTGTTAGAGTTATTGGCGATAAGGGAAAAGGAGGTCTGCATGTGATGTCTATTGATATGTTTGCTTCAATGGCTATTCTCATGTGGTATGAGGAGATCTATGGGCAGTAGGGCTACGCCATTCGGGAGAAAGGTTTGTAAATATATGGAGAAGGCTGGATGGAAGCCTGCATCAAAAGAATTAATGGATAAAATAGAGTTTGCTATTGCAAATAAGAATGGATGGCCTACAGTAGCGGTGCCTAAAGAGAAAGAGTTAGAGGCTTGGAAGAAGTATCAAGAAATAAAGGAGATGATTTCATGACAGAAGTAGTAGAAATGACCCAAATGAATGTTGCAATGATTGCCAGTGATTTAACAAGTAGAGCCAAGGAGCTTGGATTCGATGTAATGTTTACAGGTAGTTCAGTTATTGCTGTTGGTGGGGTTAATGTCGAGTTGATGTCTCTAATGGAGTTTCAGGCATTCTTAGAGGGTTGTGAGTATTGGCAATCATATGGTGAAGTAGAGGAGGGAGAGGATGATTCTTAGTACATTAAGTACATTCGCTCTTATAATAGGTTGGATCTTTATAGCTTGCTGGTGGATTAATATAGTAATGTATTTAGCTAATCTAATAAGGGCTCTATACTTCCTAAGAGGGTGGGTAGGTAATGGTCTAACAATAAAAAATAGAATTCTTTGTGCAGATCAGTTTGCAAGAAAGTTTTCTAAGGTTAGAGTAGAAGAGAAAGATGGAAATAGAACTAGAACTTGGAGGAAATAATGAAGAGAGAATTGAAAGTAGGAATGAAGGTTGTTTTACTTGAGAAAAGTAGTCCATTTATAGTAATGGGCAGATGGGGGTGGGTACGTGACATGTATGGGGCTGAAGTTGAGGTGTTACTAGATGGTCCATATACAGATTCATTTCGCATCGAGATAAATGGCCATAGGTATACAATAGATGATGAATATGTAGATTGGGAGGCTACTGAGAAGCTTAATGGAGAGTATGAGTGGAGAGAGGTTTTGACGGGTCAAGTTGCTGAAATTAAGTATTGGGGTGACGAGATATTGATATATAAAAAGAATGGATATGAACAATCATCCAGTATTGAATGGTTCATGGAAACTCATAAAAAAGTCATGAAAAGGACTCCAGAAAGTATTGAAGAAATGAAAAAATCAGCTATGTTTAAGTAAAAGGAGGAGCAAGGCGAATGAGTGAGAATGTTATTTATCTAACTAAATGCTCATGGTGTGGAGGTGAGTTAAGATTACTTAAAGACCCTAAAGGTAGGGCTTTTCATCATAAGTGTTGGGTTGAATTTAAGAAGTCAAATGAAAAAGGAGGAAAGAATGATTAGTTCAGTAAAGGCAGTAGATAGTTTAAAATATGAGACTTCAAGGTTTGAGGACATGAAGATTGGTCAAGCATATTTAGATTCAGATGGAGATCTGTGTATCAAGACTGGTACAGACTCTAGGTTATATATTTGCCCAAGTAAGGAAGTCTATCACGATGATTGCATGAGTGAGAACTATGAGAAATACGGCCCCTTTATTCTGGTTGATGTTAAAATTGAATATACGAAGGTTGTACAATAAAGAAAGTCCAATCGAGTTTAAAGTACAAAATGTAGTTATATATTAATAAGTGATTACATGGGTTTATATATATACGAATGTAGTGAGTATGAGTGAAACGACCAGAGCGTAAGCGATATATGAAGGCTGTATAGCAGCCCCTTTAGAATAGTTTGTAAAAGGTTCCTAAATTGTGGACGAAGTTCTTCCTGATGTGAATTTTTCGATAGATATATTTTAGAGGGGCCCTCCCTTTCAAGGCACAACTCCCCCCCTCCACCCCTATAATGTGGAACGTATGTCACGTTGTCTTCCTTGCTTTGTTACTTATTCTTCCTTCGTCAGTAGTTCCTTCGTCAGTAGGAATATTATACATCCAAACAATTGTAATGCAATGGCAAAATAAAAAAAAATGTGAAAAATAAATTTATTGATTATTTTTAAAAAATTATTTGACAAGAGCTAAAAGAGAATTAACCACTTATTTAGCTCTTCGTCTAGCTCTTTTATTCAAAACGTTTACCCACATTACTGCTGTATCACCATGGTACATATGTACAAAATTGATACACATATATTATGAAGTATACATATAGTGACATATACACAAATACATATATATATTTTAGTAACACTTCGTGTTACGGTCTATAATCGATTTTAAGCTATGCTCTGTGCACTTTGTTTACTTATAACGTGTATGTATGTACACCATATAAACTAACTCTCTCTAAGGCCCTGTATTAGATTGTCACACAACAAACGGTTAAAACTCCTTTGCTTTTTGAATACTTTTCTATTTTTCTACAAAAATATAAATGTCTTGTACTGCTGTGCATACTTTTAGTTTTCCGCTTGAGTATGGATAATGCACAGTTTTTTCAGTTTCTTCTGCGTATAAATCATGCTCTATTTCTTTCTACTTTCCACGTGTTCAACCTTGGTTACTTATTGCGGCCGTTAGCACTTCGATGGCTTTATCTTGAAGTGTTTCAAGGTCTACTGAACCATGACACCACCCCATAAAGTCTAATCTTTCACTGTTACATAAATTTTGGCCTTGACCTGATATAATTCTCAATGCCTGTTTTATTTTTTCTTTATCTTCATTCATGGCTTAAAGTCCTTTTTATATTCCTGCATTACTAAGCACAGTTTAACGTCATTTTGCGGGTAGTGCTTACCTCTTTTTCTATATATCCAGTCTGCGTCGGGATTGTTCTTTTTCTACTTTCCACTCTCAAACTCCCTCATAATAACCTTCTTTCATAAAGCTCTTTAATCTTCTCTAATCGGTCTTTCTGATTATACACAAACCTTTCCTCTCCCTCACAGATAAGCATAGTGTGAGCTTCATCTAGTAAAGCCTCTAGTTCATCACATATAAGGGCCTTAATAAGCCTCTTGTCTATGTGTTCAATTAACTCTCTTGTTTGCTTGGTGTTTGCATTGTTTAGATGGTATTGTTGTAAGCTCATTTTACACTTCCCAAGTTATTTAGTTTTTCTATCATTTCATTGATTTTTTCAATAGCTTCATTATCAAAATCGACAATACAGTGATCATTTCCGAAAGTCTTAATGTGCTTGTCGAGATCAACTGTTTTTTCACCTTTATAGCCAGCTAGTAAAACTAATAACTCTGCCTGTAATTCGTAACTAATACCTAACATTTTACCTACTCCAAAGGTTGAATTTATTGTTGAATGCCTCAGCTCTCCTAAGCCTATCTTTATCGTGTTGAGCTTGGGTTATTGGTATTGCTTTAATCATTTATACTACCTTTCTTTATTATGTATCTATAATATAACAAGTTCGGGGCTTTTGCAATCCCCTTTTTAGAATTTTATTTAATTATTTTGTGTTTTAAAGTGACTATAAAATATGTAAATATATGGCCATATCCCATTCGCTCTGTATCTGATATGTTCCTTTTTAGGGAACTGTGAGCTGTGTTTATGTCTATACATCTGCCGATGCCTACTTCATTATTTTCTACGTTCTTGCATACTACTCCATGAGAGTAAAAAACATTACTTTCTTTAGCGTGAATTTCTTCGCCCTCTACTTCGGCAGTGTTAGTCAATCTGACGGGTTTAGTGTTAACTGCTTTTTTAAAGTTTTCATATGTAGACGTGAAGCCGCCTTTAGAGGTACAGTTTTCGTCTAAATAGGTGCCATGCACGCAGTTTTGAGTGATTTTATCTACTTTTACGAACTGTCCCGATTTTGTTTTATAGACTCTATTCACTTTAATCATATTTTCTTTTCCTTGTTTTCCTTATTTGCTTTGTTGATCATAGTATAACCATATAAACAAGCACTTTCAAGGGCTCTTATGAAAAAAGTTCACTAATTATTATATCAACTAAATGTATATCATTTATAAGGTAGGTTGTTTTAGTAAATGTAGCGTCTCTTTCCTCCCCATCAATATCAAGTATTAAAGCCTGTATGCCATTGCCACTAGAAGAGCTTGTTTGCATCTCTAACACCTTGGAACATGTGAATACATCTACGTCAGTAGTGTCTAATCTCTTCATGTTTAAATCATTTATCCTTACATCAAATACGCAATATGAATGCAAATCTAGCCTTACATTAAGTATCTCTTTATAGTTCATGAGAATACTTTATCCTTGATGCTAGACTAGCTAGTTGAGCCCATGTATACTCGTTAAGCAAGTAAATCTCCACTCTTGATTGTATCTCTAGGGGGCAAACTCCAAACTCTGCGCATACTTCTAATACTCTATCATTCATTTGTTGAATCCTTTACTTAAGCAATGTTCGTATACTTCTTTTTCGCTATAGCCATAGCTGGCAGCCTTTTCCAATATTTTGTTAAGCTCATAATGAGACATATACTTTTGTGTGTGGGCATATTCAAGGGCCAATTCGTCTAATAATGTATTGTCATATTCATCCATATTCGTAACCTTATTTTGTCTAACTTCTTATAATATAGCCCCTCTTTTGAGGGACGTTAAGAGCTTTTTAGATATTTTCTTCGATTTTATTAATTGCGTCTTCAAGGTCAGAAATCAAGTCTTCCTGTTCGTCTGTTGGGTCTTCAAGCTCTTCAAGTTCTTCTAATGTGTCCTGTAGTGTTTCAAGATCCTCTTTAAGTTCTGCTATTGCATCCGTCATTAATTCCTCGTGTTTGATCCAGTAAGCGCAAGTCATTATTGCGCTGTCCATGTCCTCGAACTCAAAACACATTTCTTTCATTCTCTCACTTGCTGCGTCTGTCTCTTGCTGATTTGCATTTTTTACAATGTCCCAACAAGTACCCGTGTAAATTGTCTCACTATCGGCGTCTTCTCCAATTCTGTCATATAAGTAAGCTCCCTCGATAATGTCGTCGGTGATGCTGTACTTTGTGATTTCTGTGATTTCTGTAATTTGCTTAGTCATTTTTTGATTTCCTTTTGGTTGATAAGTCTATAATACTACTGTTTGTGACTTGTGTCAAGGGACTTTTGAATATTTTTCTATTTTTCTCTTTCTTCATTCATGGTTTAGAGTCCTCTTTTCCTAAAAATCCTACTCGCTCTGATTTGTGCTCTATCTTTGCTCGGTGCTTCCACGTCTGTTTGTGCTATTATATGTTCGCTTTTTACATTGCGCCATGGCTCCGCGCTCTTTAATCCTACTTTATACATAACAGGGTGATACATGCCTCTCTGATGCTTAATTACTGTGTATTGTTTTTGCTTTTTCATTTGTTAACCTCTCAAAAATTCGTTTAATTTGTCTCTTAGCTTTTCCGCTGCTTCCCTGTCAAGTAACACCGTTGATATTTTCTCTCTTTCTAAGTCCGGTGTTTCTGATACATTTAAATATAAGCCATCTCCGTATACTCTATCAAGCTCTATATAATCTATTTCATTTGTGTAAATTATGTTTTCTTCTTCGTTCATTGTTTATA